>ERZ869909.292-NODE-292-length-69003-cov-7.200926_pt1 | contig 69003 bp, 51 predicted proteins | sample MGYA00520892_ERZ869909 | MGnify/ENA primary metagenome ERZ869909 (study PRJEB32215, sample SAMEA104723947) | bioreactor metagenome | biome: bioreactor; feature: anaerobic bioreactor; material: water | place: China | collected 2015-03-12 ...
GCAGAGGCAGGGGCAGGGGCAGGGGCAGGGGCAGGGGCAGGGGCAGGGGCAGAGGCCGCCGCAGAGGCCGAAGTAGGTCAAGCTGTCGGGTTGGCCGCCGAACAGCCCTCGGGTGCCGAAGCGTCCAATGGAGGGCCTGGGCTGGCTTCGGCCGCCGAGGAGCCGGACGCCGAGGCGATGTCCCGCTGTGAGGCGCGGGTCGGGTCGTGGCGTGGCGGCGTGTGGTCGCTTTTGCCGCCTCTCTTGGCGGTGCTTTTGGCCTTCTTGTGGAAGCGTCTGCTCTTGGCGCTGGGGGCAGCCATCCTCTTGGGTGCGTTTCTCGCGTATGGGCCGGCTCCGTGGTGGGCGCTAGCGTGCGGACTCGACGCGTTCGTGTGGCAGAACGTCTCGGACGCGTTCAACCTGCGTATCGTGCTCTTCACCTTCGCGGTGGTGGGGATGGTGCAGATCATGGTGCGTTCTGGCGCGGTGAGCGCCGTGCTGCTGCTGCTGCTGCGCCGCGTCCGCAGCGCGCGCTCTGCACGCATGATCACGGCGTTGCTGGGGCTGGTGCTTTTCTTCGATGACTACGCGAACACGGTGGTGGTGGGCTCCACCATGCGTCCCGTGACGGACCGCTATGGGATCTCGCGGGAGAAGCTCGCCTACCTGGTGGACTCGACGGCAGCGCCGGTCGCAGGGGTGGCCCTGCTGTCGACGTGGATCGCGTACGAGGTCAGCTTGCTTCACGACCTAGCGCAGCAGCTCTCGCTTGGCGTCGACGGCTATGGCGTCTTCTTGGCGGCGCTGCCGTTTCGCTTCTACTGCCTGACGGCGCTCGTCGCTGTGTTCGTATCGACGGCGCTGCGCCGAGACTTCGGACCTATGTGGCGCGCGGAAGCCCGGGCGGCGGCAGGGCTGGGGCGTGGCGCGGCGCAGCCCGAGGGCGCTGGGCACACGCCTTTCAGTGCGGGCGGGCAGGCGCCGCAGGAGCTTGGCCGCGGTGGACGTGTGTTCGACGCCGTCGCGCCGCTGCTGATCTTGGTGGTGGTGATGGTGGCGCTCCTCGCGTGGACGGGTCGGGGTGCGTTGGAGGGGCTGGACGGCATGTCGTGGGCGCGTTTTGAGACCTGGCGTGTCGTGGTGGGTGACGCCGATTCCTCGGTCGCGCTGCTCGGTGCGGCCCTTGCTGGCGGCGTAGTCGCGTGGCTGCTGCCGGGGTTGGCGGGGCGCTTGGGTGCGGGGGCTGCGGCCCGTGCTTGGTGGAGCGCCGTGCCGCTGATGCGGGTCGCCGTGGCGGTCTTGGTGTTGGCCTGGGGGATCAAGTCCGTGTGCGATGTGCTCGGGACGGCGGACTTCCTTGTCGCGCTGCTGGGGGCGCAGCTTTCACCGGCGTGGTTTCCCCTGCTCGCGCTGGTCGCGGCGGGCTTGGTAGCCTTCTTCACAGGGACGAGCTGGGGTACCATGGCGCTCCTGCTGCCCACCCTCCTCCCGGTCGCGGCAGCGCTGAGCCCGGAGGCCCCCTTGGTCTTGGTCGTTCTGACCAGCGCAGCGATCTTGGATGGGGCCATCTTCGGTGATCACTGCTCGCCCATCTCGGACACGACCGTGCTGTCGGCGTCCGCCAGCGGCTGTGACTTGATGGCGCACGTGCGTACGCAGGCACCCTACGCCTTGGTCAGCCTTGCTATCGCGGGCCTTGGCGGTTACGCCCTCGCGGGCCAGGGGATCCCGCCGTGGGTGTCCTGGCTGGTGGTGGTGGCCGCGGTGGTCGCGGTGTTTCGCCTCGCCGGGCGTCTCCTGCCCGAAGGGGGCGGCGGTGAGGCGGGGGTAGCGTCGCAGACGCTCGTGGAGGAAGTGCGCGATGGTGGACCCGGCGAGAGGCCCTTCGGAGGCTGAGAGCGAGGAGCGCTCCGGGTCTGCACCTGCGGCGGGGGCGGAGCTGCCCGAGCCCGGCGCGCCGCCCACGCCGCGCTTGCGTTTGCCGGGCCAACGAGGCGAGCTGAGCGCGCGTATTGTATATCATCTGGTGCTGCCCTGGGTGCCGCTCCTGTTGGCGCTTGGCGCGATCGAGGGGTGGGCGCTCCTGATGCGAGACCCGATGAGCTTGCTCGGGTGGGTGCGAGGTCTGGTGGAGCCGATCTCGAGGCCACTGCTGGGGGGCGTGCTCCTGGGCTGGTGGGTGGCCGCGACCGCGGTCCGCGTGATGATCGAGCAGCGGGTGCTCAGCGCGCGAAGGCGCATCGTTGAGGAGGCTTCCGCTGACACGACGCCCCGCGTGCGGGCCGGTGACCTGTGGGCGCTGCAGCTCGTGCGGCTCACGGGTCAGGTCGGCGTAGGCGCAGTGGTATGGATCGCTGCGCAGTCGTGGCACCTTGTGCTGGAAGCTCCCTTGGGGGAGCGAGCGCTCCCTCTGGTGTGGTTCTCTTCTTGGATCGCTTGGTTGGCGCTGCTGGTCTGGTGGGAGCTGACGTTGGTGTTGGTCTCTTTGCTGCTTTCGCTGGGGGAACGCCGGTGGTTTCGGGGGTTGCGACGCGTCGTCGCGTCTCAGCGTCAGCAGGTGCGCGCGCTGTGGCGCCTGTGGTGGGCGTGGCTCGCCCGGACGACGCTCCTTCTGGCGCTTGCGGGTCTCTTCGGCGCGCGCTTGTTGCGCGACGCGGAGCCCTCCTCCGGGGCGCTTTGGGGTATGACCGTGGCGGTGCTGCTGGTGGTAGGCGCGCTGAGCGTTCAGATGCGGGTGCTGGTGGACCGAGCGCTCTTCGTGCTCGCCCTGCGGCAGCTTCCCGGTGCGGGTGGACCCGCGGCCGAGATCGGCGAGGGTCTCTTCGCGCGAGACAGTGCCCCGGAGGGCGCACCTGAACCCGGGGGCACGCTCTCCTTCGACGGGCGCCTCGCGTCGCGCGAGCACACCGAGCTCGTGGAGGGCGAGACGATCGCGGATCGGCCGTGGCCGAACGCGCTTCCTGGGTTGTACAACAGCGCTCCAGGGGAGCCAGTGTCGCTTGAGGGTATCGGTGCGGTGTTGGCCGTTCGTGACCGTCCTCGGCCGACAGCGCCATCGACCCCCAAGCCCGCATCGGAGGCCCTGGACGCGCGAGGTGGGGGCGTAGCCGGCGGGGAATGGCCAGCGGATGTGATCCCTGCGTTCGTCCCCGCACCGCGTCCCGCGGACGGCGGGGAGGCCGCGGTCGGTCAGGGTCTTCCCTCACCCTTGGTCTCGCCCCCAGAAGAGGCGGGCGCGGTAGAGGCTGCTGACGTGCCATCGGAGGGCACGCTCCGATGGGCGCGGGAGGTGATTCTGGACGGCATACGCCAAGAAGCGGACGTCGCGCGAGACGAGGTCCTCTGTGAGGAGGTCAGCGCCGATGCCGCGTCTAAGGTGTGCGTCATGCGCAGCAGCTCCGGCACCCCCGAGCTTCACCTGATGGAGTGAGCAGCCCGGCGGCGGACGTGGGCGCGGGGGACATGGGCGAGGAGGACACGCGCTAACTGGGCGCGCTTCTAAGGCGGATGCCGGGTCCGCGCTGCCCCGCGGTTGTGCGATTCCCCGGCAGTCGCATGTACAGCGGCGCGAGGGCCTACTCTTCTGTATCGAAGAGCTCGTTCATGTCGATGATGAGGACCGTCGAGCCGACGGGCGCGTCTTCCTCTTGGCGCTGCGGCGGGCGCTGGTGGACGCGTGGGAGCGGTAGGGGGAGGCGCAAAGCCTCCGGCTGAGGCTGCGATCTGCGCTTGCGCTCTTCCTCGATGATCCAGGGTTCAGGCATCATAACCGCTCCTTGGCAGGGCGCGAGGCGTGGGTCACCTCGACCGCTACTCCAGAGCATAACCACTGTGACCGTGGACTCCAAGCGGAAGCGCGCAAACTTTCTGGCGCCGCGCTCGGCAGGAGTGGTGGGCGAGCAGCCTTCTCGCAGGCCGTCGCTCCACACCGCCGACTCCGTGCATCTGACGCTTGACAGGGCCCGCAGCGCCACCGCAGGGCATGCGGGGTGTCTTCTCTGCTCTCTCGTTCAGGAGCCCAGCCGTGAGTTTCCCGATGGCGCTGCCGGAGCCCCCAGCGCTGGCCGCTTGGTTCGCGGAGGCCAGGGCCGCGCGTAAGGAGGTGCTGCTGGTCATTCGTGCGTGGCCCCATGGGCCGTCGGCGGAGACGCTCGTCGCGTCATGTGGTGAGCAGTGGCACAGCCTGTGGCGGGACGCAGAGCGTGGCGAGACCTGCGTCGTTGAGACCCTCCTCGACGAGCGGGCGGCTGCAGGGCCCCAGCGTTTCGAGGTGCTGGCCGCCTGGGCGCAGACCGCGCGCGAGGAGACGCACGAGGTTGTCGTTGGCGCGACGCCTCCTCCGCTGACACGAGCGCTACACTTCGCGGCGGCTTTCGGTGACCATCCCCCCTCTGGGCCGTGGGGCGGGCTCCCGTCGGCGTGCGCGTTCCGGCCTTCCCGGGCATGGGTCTGGAACCGCGATGGTTGCTGGCAGGTCGACCGCTACGCGCTCGCGACCGAGGCGGCTGCCGCGCCAGGCGGCACCTCCCTGGCACGCTCTCCCGAGGGTGGAGTGCAGGACGAGGAGCGCGACGCGCCCTCGATGGCTGCCCTAGAAGCGGCCGACTTGACCTGTGACGCAGCGTTTCACGCGCGCGTCCGCGACGTCCTCTGCGGCGTCGAGCGCGGGGCCTGGCGTAAGGTGGTGCTCAGCCGCGCGAAGCGGCACCCAGCTCCGCCTGGGCTCTCGGTGACGTCGTTCCTTGGGCGATTCGCTCACAGCCCGCGTCCCCCCCGTTTCGTCTTTGCGCTCCGCCTGCCGGGCGGCAGGCTCTTCGCGGGCGCGTCCCCTGAGCTGCTTCTGGAAGCCGGGGAGCGTGGGGTCTGCAGCATGGCGCTGGCGGGCACGCAGCGCGTCCCGCGCGCAGCAGGCGACGACAAGCGCCGCTCCCTGGCTGCCGCGCTCCTCGTTGACCCGAAGGAGCTGCGCGAGCATCACGAGGTCGTTACTGGCGTTGGGGAGCGCATCGCCTCGCTCGGCTGGCGTGTTCATGCGCAGGAGAGCCCACAGGTACTTCACCTCGACACCTTGGTTCACCTGTGGACACCGCTGCCCCTGATGCCTGTCGCGGAGGACGCCAGCCCTCCCTGGCGCTTGGTGCGAGCGATGCACCCTACACCCGCCGTGGGGGGTGCGCCCGCGAAGGAAGCGTTGGCGTATCTCGACGCCACCGAGTCGCGAGCGCGGGGCCTCTTCAGCGGATGCATCGGGTGGCTGGAGGACCAGCGCAGGTGCACGGTCGCCGTGGCCTTGCGTTGCGCACTCCTGACCCCAGACCACCTGTGGATCTACGCGGGTGCAGGGGTCGTCGCCGGGTCCGACGCAGCGCGTGAGTGGGCCGAGACCGAGGGGAAGATGGCAGCGATGGAGGAGGTGTGGGGTGTCTGACGCGAGCACGCACGCTCTCTCCGGAGCACAGGCATGCTGGGAAGGTATGCGCGACGCTGGGTTGGCTGCGGTCGTCGTCTGTCCAGGTGCCCGCTCGGGGCCGCTCGCGGTCGCGGCGGTGGCCTCTGTGGGCCTACCCGTGTTCGTCCACGCCGACGAGCGCGCAGCCGCCTTCTTTGCGCTTGGTGCGTCGCGCGCGGCGGGAGCGCCCGTCGCGCTGGTGACCACCAGCGGTTCGGCGGTGGCCCATGCCATGCCCGCGCTCGTCGAGGCCGACGCCCAGGGCGTGCCCCTGCTCCTCGTGAGCGCCGACCGGCCGGAGCGGCTTCAGGGCTGCGGGGCACCGCAGACGATGCGCCAACAGGGCATCTTCAGCGCCTTCCTGCGCGCGGAGGCCCACCTCTCCGTGGGCCAGGTGGACGCCGCCGCCTCTTGCTACCTGCGGACCCGCGCGGCCCAGGTCGCACACATGGCTTGCGCCGTCCCTCGTCGTGGTCCCGCGCACCTCAATGTCTCGTTCGATGAGCCTCTCTTGCCACCCTTGGTGGGGTCTCCGCCATCCGCACCCGTCACGGCCCCGGCCTCCGCCTGGCAGCGTGTGGGTGCGAGCACGGCGCTGGACCCCATGGGCCTCGCAGCCTGGCGCACTCTGACGGAGGCCTCGCGTCGTCCGCTGGTCGTGCTCGGCCCGCTGCCCCTGCAACCCGAGGAGCGCGCCTTCGCGGAGGCGGCTCTCGACGCCGGGCTTGCGGTGCTGACCGACCCCGCGAGCGAGCTGCGCGGACACCCTGAGGCGCTGACCTGTGGCGATCACGTGGCAGCGGCATCGCAGGCTTGGCGCCGCAATGCGCCGGACCTCGTCGTCCGTTGCGGCGGTACGCTCACCTCCAAAGCGCTCGAGAGGGCGATCGGCGCTGCGGACTGCCCGGTTGTCGCCCTCGATCCCAGCCAACGCTTCACGGATCCGCATCGGCGCCCGATGACCTTCTTTGGCGCTGTACCGCCGCCTGCCGCCCTCGTCGGGTGGCAAGTCGATGAGGCCTACCGTGAGGGTTGGCGCGCGTGTGACGCGCTGGTGAGGGCGTTGATCGCTGCCCCGCCCGCGCAGGGCCTCCTCCCCGAGGAGGCCGCCTGGACCCTCGCCTGGCTCCAAGCAGCGTGTCCCCAGCGTATCCAAGTCGCGAGCTCGATGCCCATTCGGTGGCTCGAGCTGCTCGGCTTGCCCCAGGGAGGTCACGTCCAGGTACGCTCCAACCGCGGTCTCAACGGTATCGACGGGACCCTCGCCAGCGCGGCTGGCTGGGCGTGGCGGGATGCGAAGACAACCTGGGTGCTGCTGGGCGACCTCGCGTTCTTGCACGACGTCGGTTCCCTAGAGCTGGGACGCCGCTGCGGCGGGCGGCTGCGCGTGTTCGTGCTGAACAACGACGGCGGGGGGATTTTTCATCACCTACCCTTTCACGGAAGCTCGGCGACCTTCGAGGCGGTGTTCGGCACCCCACATGGGTTGCAGGCGGGACCGATCGCCCAGGCCTTCGGCTGGCATGCGGAGACGGTGACGCGCAGGGAGGACATGGAGGCGGTGTGTCGACGGCTCGAGGCCCTCCCGGGTCCAGCGCTGATCGAGGTCCGCGTGGCGCGTGACCCAGAGCCGGGCGCAACGCGGGCCTGGCGATCGGTCGTGAGCCGGGCGCTGGAGCAGTGGAGCACGGATGGCTGAGGAGCTTCTCTGCCTGGACCCCTTCGCTCCCGTGGGCGGACGACGGGAGGCTGCAGCCGATGGAGCGTGTTGTTTCTGGGACGCGACCCCAGGGTGGGGCGCGGGCTCCGGGTGGTTGCTTGTGCACGGGTTTGGCGGCGATGGGGCAGACTTCGAGGCGTGGGCAGCCGCTTGCCCATCTCTCCCTGAGCGTCGCGCCATCTCTCTGCCCGACCATGGGCCAGCGATGCGGCCGTCGGAAGGTTGGGAGGACTTCCCGGCTGCCGTATGGGCAGCCCTTCCAGCGATGCGTCGTCCGCTGCTCATCGGGTACTCCATGGGAGCTCGGGTGGCGCTCGCCGCGGCGCTGCAGGTCCAGGAGGCGCTGTCCGGGCTCGTGCTGATCAGCGGCAGCGCAGGACTGCGCACGGAGGCTGAGCGGGCCCAGCGGGGGGAGGACGACGCTGCTTGGGCCGCCCTCCTGCGCTCACGAGGGATGGCGGCGTTCGAGGCCCGCTGGCAGGCGCAGCCCGTGATCGCGAGCAGGGCGCAGATCCCGGCCCCCTGGCGCGAGCGCTGGCTCACGCGTCGTCTGCACCAGTCGGCCGGGGCGCTCGCCTGCGCCTTGGAGCACGGTGGCACAGGCGCGATGCCAGACCTCTGGCCAGCCCTGCACGCGCTTGAGCTGCCGGTTCATCTCGTTGTCGGTGAGGAGGACACCAAGTTTCGTGTTGTCGCGGCGGCGCTGGACGCGGCGCTCCCGCATAGCCACGTGGATGTGGTCCAGGGGGCAGGGCACGCGTGCCATGTGGAGGCTCCTGAAGCCTTCGTGCGGCTGATGCTCCGCCGCTGGGCTCCCGCTGAGGAGGGATGGGTTTGGACGAGAGCGTAGGGACGATCAGCAGGGTGAAGCCGCCGCATGCGACACAGGGCCTGAGCCCTGTGCAGGTGTGGTGGATGGCGGCCCGCCCCAAGACCTTGAGCGCCGCGGCAGCGCCGGTATTGGTGGGGTCAGCGATGGCCTTTGCCGAGGGCGCCTTCCATGTCCTGGCAGCGCTGGCCGCGCTGCTCGGTGCGTTTCTGTTGCAGGTTGGCACCAACTTGGCCAACGATTACTTCGATTTCAAGAAGGGTGCTGACACGGAGGAGCGGGTCGGGCCGACCCGCGTCACCGCGGCTGGGCTGATCGCCCCGGAGCGGGTGCGGGGCGCGATGGTCCTCGCGTTTTTGCTCGCGGCCATCGTGGGTATCTACCTGGTCGCCAGGGGTGGGTGGCCCTTGGTGCTTGTCGGGTTGCTCTCGATCGCGAGCGGAATCGCTTACACCGGGGGGCCCTTCCCTCTGGGGTACAAGGGCCTGGGCGACGTGTTCGTCTTCGTCTTCTTCGGGCTCGTCGCGGTCGCGGGCACACACTACGTGCAGACCTTGCACTTCTCGTGGTGGAGCCTCTATGCCGGGGTCCCTGTTGGGCTGCTCTCGACGGCCATCTTGGTGGTCAACAACGTCCGGGACGTGGAGACCGACGCGAAATCAGGGAAGGGAACGCTGGCGGTGCGCTTGGGAGAGGGGTTTGCGCGGCGCGAGTACGCCCTCTTGGTGATCGTCGCCTACCTCGCCTTGGTTCCCTTAGCCCTAGGCGCGGCGGCACCCGGCGCCCTCCTGGCGCTCTTGAGTCTCCCCATGGTGCCTCCGCTCCTTCGGGCGATGCGTGACGAGCGAGGTGCCGCGCTCAATCCACGCCTCGCCGAGACCGCTCGCTTGCTCGCCGTGTTCAGCGCGCTGATGGCTCTCGGGCTGGCGCTGGGTGGGGGTAGCTGAGGTGGCGGGCCCGTCTGCGAATCGCGTTCCAGTCGTGGATCCTCGGTCACGGGCGCCCGTCACCTTGCGTTGGTTTCCCCTGTCGCTGACCTTGGGTGGTGGGGTAGAGACAGCTCGAGGCACCCTCCGCACGAGGCGCGTGTGGCGGGTCCGCGCTGAGGATGTGGCGGGCAGCGTTGGCTGGGGAGAGGCGGCTCCCCTGACCGGTTTTGGTCTGAACGAGGTGCCCGGTTGGGAGCGAGGGCTGGAGAGGGCTGCAGCGCGTTGGACGAGCGTCGCCACCCTCGACCCCGACGCGTTGGGCTCTGCCGGGGCGGCGGGCACCGACCCCTTCCTGCACGCGGCGGTGGCGACAGCGCTCGCTGACCTGCAAGCCTCGTGGGCAGGAGTGCCCCTGGCGCGGTGGCTCTGCGCCACCGCCGTCGATCGTGTACCCCTCAACCGCTTGTGGCTGGACGACGCGTCGACGCACGCCCTCGCGAGCGGCTGCGGTGGTGCCCAAGGAGTGTTCAAGCTGAAGGTCGGCATGGGTACGCCAGACCAAGAGCTGCGTCGGGTGCATGGGCTGATGGAGCGACACCCGGCCGTGCGCTGGCGACTGGATGCCAACCAGGCGTGGTCCTTCGCGGAGGCGAGGTCGTGGCTCGCAGGCCTCCGCGGGTGGCCGGTCGCCTACGTAGAAGAGCCGCTCGCGAGTCCCACCGCCAGCCAGCTGGCGGAGCTCCGGGAGTTGGGGGTCCCGCTGGCTGCCGACGAATCGGCGCTCCTCCCCTCCGCGCGGCGTGCCCTCCTGGATGAATCCGCGGTGGATGTGCTGGTGATCAAGCCCAACGCGATCGGGGGGCCTGTCGCCGCTTGGCACGCTGCCGCAGAGGCGGGTCGGCGGGGGGTTCGCGTCACCCTCACCTCCATGCTGGAGGGTGCGGTGGGTGTGCAGATGGCGGCACATGTCGCGGCCGCCGTCGAGGGCGCTGGTTGGGGCACCGGCGCCCACGGCGTCGCGACCCTGGCCGAGGTGGGCGGGGATCCATGGAGTGAGGCGCTGCTCGCCACGGCGTCGGATGGAGCATGGACATGGCAGGTGGGAGACCTCCCCGGACTTGGCTTCGGCCACCTTCCCGCCCCGAGGGGCGCTTTGGAGGCTGAGGGATGAGTCACGATCTCCGATGGGCCGAAGCGCTGCGCCCTGCACTCGAAGGATCTGCGCGGGTGGTCCTGCGGGTGGGTGACCAAAGGGTCACGGGTTATGAGGTGTGGCGCTCTGGGGTGGGTTGGGCCGAAGCGTTGCGCGCGGATGGGGTCGACGAAGGTTCCCTCGTGGTCGCGGACGATCTCTCGCCGACCACGCTGCTGTCCCTCTGGCTCGGCGCAGGCCTCTGCGGTGCAGCGCTGGCCCCCCTACATCAGCGCTGGCCCCCTCCTCGCAAGCGCGCGGTGATCGGCTTCCTCCGTCCGCAGGTCGTCGTGGCGTGCGAGCCCTCAGCGTCCTCCTTGGGCGAGTCGTGGGCAGGAGTCCGCGCTGAGCAGTCGGACGAAGCAGCGCTGAGGCGGGGGTTGGGCGCGTCGTCACGGCGGTGGGCGGGTGACGGGGAGACGGCACGGCGGCTGGCGGCGCCCCGGCCTCTGGCGCTCTGTCTGCCAACCTCCGGCAGCACAGGCCCACCGAAGTACGTAGCGCTCTCATGGACAGCCCTGCATGCCGCTGTGGAGGGGATCGAGCGACACCTCGGGGTGTCTGGCGGCGGCTGGTGGTATACACCCCTGCCTCTGTACCACATCGGCGGCTTGGTGACCTGCCTGCGCGCCTTCTTGGGTGGGCCCGCGGCGTGGATCGCACCCTTCTCGCCAGCGGGTGGTGCGCTCGCGCTGGCTGACGAGGAGACCATCGGTGGTAGCCTGGTGCCCACGATGCTGGTCCGCCTCCTGGAGGCGGGGGCCTCGCCGGGGCCAGGGTTGCGACGCGTGTTGGTCGGAGGCGGCCCCTTCCCGCGACGTCTGCGCGAGCGCGCGCTTGGGTGGCCGCTCTGCCCAACCTACGGGATGACGGAGGCCTGCAGCCAGATCGCGACAGCGTTGCCCGAGCATGAGCCGCACCCATCGGCGAGTGGTGCCCCGCTGCCTGGTGTGGAGGTCCGCGTGGTGGACGTTGACGACGGGGGCGTTGGAGAGATCGCTTTGCGCGCCGCCACGCTCTTTGAAGGGTACCTGTCGCTGACCGATGCGCTTGACCGGAGCGCCTTTCGGGATGGCTGGTTCTACACTGGGGACCTCGGCCGCTGGCGGGGCGCGGCGCTGGAAGTGATCTGCCGACGGGTGGATCGGATCGTGACCGGAGGTGAGAACGTGTCCCCCGCCGAGGTAGAAGGTGTGCTGGAGGCGCACCCTGACATCAGCGAGGCCTCCGTGGCGGGTGTCGACGACCCTGTCTGGGGTCAGCGCGTGGCTGCGCTTGTCGTCCTGCGTCCGGGGGCGCTTTGGTCACCGGATGCTTGGGCGGAGGCAGTCCGGGCGGAGATCGGCGGCCACGCTGTCCCGCGGGTGTGGCGCCCGTGTGAGGCCCTGCCACGGACGCCGACGGGCAAGGTCGAGCGCAATCAGGTCCGAGAGGCTTTGGGCAACTCCAGTGCCGGGGGCCCGCCCCGAGGGTGAGCGTGACGCCTTAGCGGAGGCGAGGTCATGCGTCCGCGTCGTCGTCCTCATCCCAGAGGTCTTCGCTGTCCTCATCGCCTTCGCCCTCGTCCAGGCGCGCTGTGGGCTCGTCTGCGGGCAACTCGAACTCGGGGACCGTGAAGTGAGCGTGGTCGGGGGCTGGCGTGCTCATCACGAGGTCGCCGAGCGCGTCCAGCAGCGGCTGCAGTCCTTCCCGAGTGGCCGCTGAGAAGGAAAGGAAGTGTAGGCCCTGCGCCTCGAACCACGCGCGAATGCGCGGCTCTTGAGCCGCGACGAAGGGCAGGTCCATCTTGCCCAACGCGACGATGGTCGGCCTCTCGGCGAGCGAGGGAGAGAAGAGCCGGAGCTCCCGGAGGAGCACATCAAAGTCGCGGGTTGGCTCGCGCTCGTCCGGGACATCGTCGAGCTGTGGGGTGACCTCGATCATGTGCAGGAGCACACGACAGCGCTCGACGTGGCGGAGGAACTGGAACCCCAAGCCGGTGCCTTCGTGTGCCCCCTCGATGAGGCCTGGGATGTCGGCGACCACGAAGGAGCGCTCGTCACGCCACGACACGATGCCGAGGTTCGGGGTGAGGGTGGTGAAGGGGTAGTCTGCGATCTTGGGCTTTGCGTTGGAGATCACGCTGATCAGGGTGGACTTTCCGACCGAGGGGAAGCCGACGATCCCAACGTCCGCCAGGAGCTTGAGCTCCAGCAGCACCGTGCGCTCCAGGCCAGGCTCGCCAGGCTGCGCGAAGCGGGGTGTCTGACGAACGGAGCCCTTGAAGGCGGCGTTGCCCAAGCCGCCGCGCCCGCCGGGGGCTGCGCTGAGGCGCTCACCGGGCTGGTCGAGGTCGGCCAGGAGCTCTCGGGTGTGGGCATCGCGGACGAGCGTCCCGACAGGCACCCGGACAACGACGTCTTGGCCGTAGCGTCCATCCATGAGGTTGCCCTGCCCGGGCCGGCCGTTCTCTGCGTGGATCTCTTTGCGGTAGCGCAGGTCGATGAGGGTCCCGACGTTGTTGTCGGCCTCAAAGATCACGCTCCCTCCCTTGCCGCCGTTGCCGCCGGAGGGTCCGCCTTTGTCGACGAACTTCTCGCGCCGAAACGCGACAGCGCCGCGCCCGCCGTGGCCGCCGCGCAGCCGGAGGATGACAGAGTCGACGAAGCGCATGAGGAGCAGAGTAGGCTGGCGCTTCGCTGAAGCGGGGAAGCGCGGCTGAGGAGAGGCTGACCCCTAGAGGTCAGGCCGTGGTCGTGCCCTCTGCGGGGATAACGTTGACCGTCTTGCGGCCGTCGCGCTTGAGGCCAAAGGCCACAACGCCGTCCGTCAACGCGTAGAGGGTATAATCGCGGCCCAGCCCGACGTTCTTGCCGGGGTGGAACTTGGTGCCGAGCTGCCGCACGAGGATGTTGCCGGCGAGGACCTTCTCGCCGCCGAACTTCTTGACACCGCGCCGTTGGCCAGCCGAGTCGCGCCCGTTCCGGGTGGAGCCTTGTCCTTTCTTGTGAGCCATGAGGTGACCTCTCGGTGGGGCGATTACGCGGCGATGCCGGTGACGCGCAGGCGGGTAAAGTACTGGCGGTGACCCTTGAGACGCTTGTAGTTCTTGCGGCGCTTGAACTTGAAGACGAGGATCTTCTTGCCTCGGCCCTGGACGAGGATCTGGGCCTTGACCGTCGCGCCGCTCACCGTGGGGGTGCCGATCCGCAGGGACTCTCCCTCGCCGACCGCGAGCACATCGGAGAACTCCAGCGTCGCGCCCTCGTCACCGTCGAGGCGTTCGGCGCGAAAGACATCACCTTCCTTGACACGGTACTGACGACCGCCGATGCGAACCACTGCGTACATGCGTCTCTCCAAGGAGTGTGCCGGCTCGGTGGGCATGGCCACTTTGAGAACCGAGCGGGCGCGCGGCGCCGGGGCGCCCAAGGACGCGCGACTCTAGGCGCGTCGGCTTGCGCTGTCAACCCTGGTGTGGACGCCTGTGCGGGGTCAGGGCCTCAGGGCCGGTGCTCGCGTGCGCGCCCCGCGGACCTCCCTAGTCCTCCGCGGCCTCCCAAGGCTCGTCGCGTTCTTCCACGAGCTCAAGGCCCTCTGGCGTCAGCCTGTAGTGGAGGGTGCGGTCGATCCCTGGAGGGAGCTCGACCTCGATCCTTCCTCGCCGGCGGTCCTCCTCGGCGCGGTAGGAGAAGGTGAGCTCGTAGTGGCCGCTGTCCATGACGCGTTGCCGCACCTCGCCTGTCCCCCAAGCGTTGGCGCTCATGCCGCGGCGAGGTTGGGCACCGTAGATGATGGTCTCTTCGGGGCTCACGCGGATATTGAGGCGGGAGGGAGGACGCCGGACGGCGGGGAGGGTGACGCGCTCGACGAGCGAGCCCCCACGGGCCTGAATGGGGATCCTGAGGGTGTCGTGCTCAGGCGCCTGAACGCGGAGGATGTAGTGGCCGGGGATGCGGAGCTGGTGCAGGCGTCCGTCCACCTCCTCCGGTCCTTCGAGCGTGACCAGGGCCTGCGCCGGCACCGGCTCGACGCGGAGAGTGGTGTAGAGGTTGACGTCATGGGCTGGGATCAGCTCCAGCAGGATGTCCCGCGGATCATCGGGGTTTCGGGTCTCGCGGAGGCGGACCTCGGTGCTGGCCGCCTGATAACCTTCCGCTTCCAACATGATGTGGAGAGGCGTGTCCGCGGGCAGCCACAGATCCGCTGGCGTCCGGGCGTCCATGGGCTGTCCGTTGACGCGGACCCTGGCTCCCTCGACGCGGCCGGTCGCGTCCCGCGCCTGGATGCGCGTTCGCGCGCTGGGCCGGGTGACGTGCTCCGGGGCTCCCTCCGGAGCGCTCCAACCCTCCGGGGCGCGCAGAGGGGGCAGCGTGTAGGTCTCGCTGGCCCCGAAGGCCCCTTCATCCTGGATGACGACGTGGGCGTCGTGGTGTGGGGCATAGAGCGCGACTCGGTTGAGGGTGTACCTCACGAGCGACACTGTCGCCGGCGTGCGTTCCCCGGTCGGCACTCCGTTGACGACGACCCAAGCCCCCGGTGGGGTGCTGTCGATGGTCAACACCCGCGACGCGGGTTCGGGCGGTGCAGGTGGGGGGGGGGCCTCCTCCTGGGCTTGCTGCGCGAGCAGGCGGTCGGCCTCGACGAGGGCCTGCAGCTCGACGTTGCCACCGCGTCCAGTGGCGATGCGGTATACGGCGATGCCGCCCACGACCGCCACGATGAGCGCAGCGATGATGTACACGACGCTGCCCTGGCGCTCGTCGCGAACGAGCCCCTCGTCGTAGACCCGCTCCTCATCGGGCGAAGCGTCTTCGTGGCCAGAGGCTGCGTCTGCGCTGGGTGTCGCCGGGGGGGGGAGCGGCAAGGAGGCTGGCGCGACGGGGCCCGCATAGCCAGGCAGGGTCAGCGCCTCAATGTCCGAGATTCGGTCGGGGAAAAGCTCTCGAACGAAAGCGCTGAGCTCTGCGTCGATGTCCGGGATGTTCAGCGTAGCCGCATAGGCCTCTAGCGCCTCCGCGAAGGCGTCGGCTGTCGCGAAGCGGGCCTTCGGGTCCCGCGCGAGGGCGCGCATGACGATCTCTTCGAGGGCCAGTGGGTAATCGGCCCGAACCGCGTGGGGAGCGAGTACGCGCGCGTCGGCGATCAGCTTCATGGTGAGCACCTCGCTCTCGGCCTTGAAGAGGCGCTTGAGCGTGGTGAACTCGTAGAGCAGGATACCCAAGGAGAAGATGTCCGACCGGCGATCGATGTCGAGGCCCTGCACTTGCTCCGGGGACATGTAGGGTCCCTTCCCCTTGAGCTGACCCTGGCGTACGCGCAGGAGGTGGCGCTCTGCGCGGACGACGCCGAAGTCGATCACCTTCACCTGCCCGTCAAACCCCACCATGATGTTGGGAGGGCTGATGTCCCGGTGCACGAGGCCCATGGGCTCGCCCTCGGGTGTTCGCAGCTCGTGGACGTAGTGGAGGCCGCGCGCTGCCCGCGCGATCACGGCCACCACCAAGGGGAGAGGCATCGGCCGCCCCACGCTGACCGCGCGCTCGGCGATGCGCCGCATGTCCTCGCCGAAGAGGTACTCCATCGCCAAGAAGTGCTCGCCCTCGACGACGCCAGTGTCCCAGGTCCGTACGACGTGGGGGTGCTGCAGGCGCGTAGCGATGCGCGCCTCCTCCTCGAAGAGGGCCTTGGTCTGGGCGTCGGAGAGGAGGCTGGGGAGGATCCGCTTGAGCGCGATCTCCTGCCCGGGTGGATCGTCCCGGTGCCGGGCGAGCCACGTGACCGCCATCCCGCCGTCTGCGAGCTTCTTGAGGAGGGAGAAGGGTCCGAAGGGCTGAGGCATGATCGCACGCGGGGGCGAAGCCGAACTCACTGGCCCAGGAAGGTCTGGTAGGGCTGGTAGCGGCGGATGGTGAAGGAGAAGTGCAGCGAGAGGTCTCGCGCCAAGAGTACATCGGGCTGGCGTTTGTCGAAGAGCGAGAAGGTGGCTGTGGCCTCTACCCTGCTGTCGATGCGGCCCTGGAAGTGCGTGAAGGCTACCGAGCCGCGCATCCCGATCGGTCGGTTGAGCAGGCGGTCGCAGGAACCGGCGAAGTGGGCGACGCCCTCAATGAGGAGGTTGCCTGAGGGGGAGCCGAGGGGGAGCCGTTCTTCCAGCCGATGGCGTAGGGCCTCGCGATCCGAGATCCGGAAGAGAAACGCATCATCGACGTTGGGAGGGCCCGAGCTCTGCTGGAGGCGGATCAGACCCCCGCCGTCCGGCGCGGCGCTATACGAAGCGTAGGGGAAGCGTCGCACGCCCGGGTTGACGACGCAGCCGTCGATCGTGACGGGCCCCACCAGCTCGATCTCGATGTCCTCTTGCCCACAACCCCAGGTCGCGCTGCTTAGGCAGATCAGCACCAGCACGAGGCAGGGCGTGAGCCGCGGGGGGAGGGACCAAGAGAGGGTGGGCGAGGAGGGCTGCTTCACCATGCCTCAGCGCTGCGAGGGTCTAGCTTGCCAGGCTGTCGTGTATAGGGTTGAGGGGACGTATTCAACCGTCCCTCTCCCATTGTGATCGACTGATGGCATCACGCAAGCCCGATCCTCCCGCCCCAGACCCTGTCCCGCCTGGCTTGCGCGGGCGCCTAGGGCCACCGGGTGCCGGCGTCAGCTGGGTCTTCGTCCTTGCTCTGGTGGTGCTCGTCGTGCTCCTGATGCAGAGCCTCCGCGCGCCGACCTACGACGAGACAGAGTACTCGACCCTCAAGGGGCACGTCCAGGCTGACCGCATTGAGCGGGTCGAACTCAGCACGACCTTGATCGTGGCGTATCCCGTCGAGGGAGCGCTGGACGACGAAGGGGACGAGCTGCTCCCCTTGAGAGCGCTCCGGGTCGCCGAGGACGATACGCTGCTGCCGCTCCTGGAGGGCAAAGGCATCACGTACAAGGCTTTCCGTGATCCGAACTGCGGGGGCGGGCTCATCGGGCTGCTCTTCCTGCCCTTGATCTTGTTGACCCTCTTCTGGGTCTTCATGCTGCGCAGGGTAGGCCCAGGCGCTCAGGCGATGACCTTCGGGAAGTCCAAGGCAAAACTCTACGGCGAGCAGGAGATCTCCGTCCGCTTCGCGGACGTGGCGGGGGTGGATGAGGCGAAGGAGGAGCTGGAGGAAGTGGTAGCCTTCCTCAAGAGCCCCGAGCGCTTCCGCCGCCTAGGGGCAAAGATCCCGCGCGGTGTCATGCTCGTCGGACCTCCAGGCACAGGCAAAACCCTGCTCGCGCGTGCGGTGGCTGGTGAGGCTGGGGTGACCTTCTTCAGCCTCTCCGGATCGGACTTCGTCGAGATGTTCGTCGGCGTCGGGGCGGCGAGGGTCCGCGATCTCTTCGAGCAAGCCAAGGCGAAGGCTCCGGCCATCATCTTCCTCGACGAGCTGGACGCCATCGGGAAAGCGCGCGGCGCTGTCGGGCCCATGGGGGGCAACGACGAGCGGGAACAGACCCTGAACGCGCTGCTCGTCGAGATGGACGGCTTCGACGAGAGAGCTGGCGTCATCGTCCTGGCCGCCACCAACCGCCCCGAGACCCTTGATCCAGCGCTGCTGAGACCGGGGCGCTTCGATCGCCAGGTCCTCGTCGACCGACCGGACCGCCTCGGGCGCAGGAAGATCCTCGACATTCACGCCGCCAAGATCGTGCTGGACCCCGACGTCGACCTGGATGAGATCGCGCAGCAGACCACGGGATTTGCTGGCGCTGATCTCGCGAACGTCGTGAACGAGGCCGCGCTGCTCGCAGCGCGCAGGGACGGCGCCAGCGTGACCATGCGGGACTTCTCGGCGGCCATTGAGCGGGTCATCGCTGGGCTGGAGAAGAAGAACCGCCGCTTGACGCCCTCCGAGAAGGAGATCGTCGCCTACCACGAGAACGGCCACGCGATCGTCGCATGCGCGCTCCCCACCAGCGATCCCGTGCGACGGATCTCGATCGTCCCCAGAGGGATGGGCGCCCTTGGCTACACCTTCCAGGTTCCCCTGGAGGACCGCTTCCTCCTCACCGCACGACAGCTCGAGGACCGCATCTGTGGCCTGCTCGGCGGACGCGCGGCGGAGCTGGTCGTCTTCGGTGAGGTATCGACCGGGGCCCAGAATGACCTGCAGCGCGCGACGGACATCGCGCGGCGCATGGTCATGGAGTTCGGGATGAGCGAGCGCCTGGGCTTGGTACACCTGGCCGCGCAGCGGCGTTCCCTCTTCCTAGAGGACAGCTTGGGGTCATCCCTCTACTCGGATGAGACAGCCAGGGTCATTGACGAGGAGGTGCAGCGGGTCATTCGGGCCTGCTTCGCGCACGCGGTCGCGATCCTGGAGCACAACCGTGCCCTGCTGCAAGACATGAGCCTGCACCTGCTGCGCGCGGAGATGTTGGAGGGAGCCGCGCTGGCCTCCTGGCTGGAGCGCGTCGAGACGCTGCCTGAGGATGCCGCATGGCAGCAGGAACGGCAGGATGCAGCGGGGCGTCGCGAGACGGCGCGCATGGTGCAGGAGGAGGCACGGCGCTTCGCCGAGAGCGGGGCGCACGAGACCTCCTAGAGGTCGGGGCTCGGGGCGCCGATGGGTGAGGCAGGGCTCTCGTCCAACGCGCCGCGCCACAGGCGCTCGACCCAGGGCCGGGCGCCGTGGAGAGCGGTGGTGAAGGCGACCACGTGGCTGCCCTCCGTGGTCGGCGCGAGGCGATGGCGCAGGCCACTCTCCGGCGGGAGCAGGTCGATCGCAGCGGAGAACGCCAGCGCCAGGGCGACCCCCAGCGCGCTGCCCAGCGCGGCGCCGCCCAAGGCGTCGACCCCCCGAAAGAGCAGGCTCCCCGAGCGCATCAACCCGAGGCCGGCGCCACCCACACCCACCACCGCGCACCAAAAAGCGACACCGCCGCACACCAAGGCGGCGGCCCCTGTGTCTGCAGGAGACATGCTCGGCAAGAAGGTGGTGACGATCCAGTCCCCATAGGGCAAGAGCAGGGGGAGGGCATACCATGTCGCGCAGGTGGCAGCCCACAGGAGGACCAAGCCGAGCGCTCCTCGGAAGACTCCCCAGAGCAGACAAGCGATGACGATGAGCATGGCGATTGCATCCCAGATCATGGTTGTGCTTATAGGCGCCGTGAGCCGGTTGTGCCAGCTTGACTCCCCCTAGCCCCCTAGCGCCATGAGCTTCGAGAGAAACCTTGCCCTTGACCTGGTCCGTGTGACGGAAGCCGCCGCGATGTCGGCCGCACGCACCATGGGTCTGGGCGACAGCCACGGGTCTGACCAAGCCGCCGTCACAGCGATGCGGCACGCCTTCAGCGGCATGGACATCGACGGCACGATCGTCATCGGCGAAGGCGAGCGCGACGAGGCGCCGATGCTCTACATCGGAGAGCGCGTAGGCCGCGCCTTGCCGGAGCATCCCGCCATGGACATCGCGCTGGACCCGCTGGAAGGGACCAGCCTCTGCGCCTACGGCCGACCCGGTGCCTTGGCCGTGGTGGCCATGGCGCCGCGCGGCTGCTTCCTCCACGCACCCGACATCTACATGGACAAGCTGGCCGTCGGGCGCGAAGGTCAGGGTGTGGTGGACATCAGCAAGAGCCCCACGGAGAACATCCACGCGCTCGCTGAGGCCAAGGGGGTGCCGGTCGGAGAGGTGACCGTCATGATCTTGGACCGCGATCGCCACCGTGCCTTGATCGAGGAAGTACGGGGTGTGGGCGCGCGCATCCGCCTCATTCATGACGGTGACGTCCACGCGGCCATCGCGACCGCAGAGCCGGAGACCGGAATTGATATGCTCCTCGGAATCGGGGGCGCCCCAGAGGGTGTGCTCGGCGCCGCTGCCCTCCAGTGCATCGGCGGCGACATGCAGGGCCGGCTCGTGTTTCGCAACGAGCGCGAGGAGGAGCGCGCACGGAGGATGCTCGGCCCAGACGTAGACATCCACAAGGTCTTCTCCATGAACGACCTCGCGCATGGCGACATCCTCTTCTCGGCCACGGGCGTGACGACGGGCGACATGCTCCGCGGCGTCCGCTTCTTCAAGGGCGGCTGCGAGACCCACTCCTTGGTGATGCGCAACAAGTCTGGGACAGTGCGCCGCATCGAAGCCGTCCACCACTTCCGCCGCAAGCCCAACTACAGCGACGAGGGACTCGTCCAGCGAGGCCAAGACCTCCAAGACTGACCCTCTCACCCCCCGCGGTGTCCATTGACAACCTCGCCGCACGCTCGGTATTGCAAGCAGCATCCGTTGCCCAGGGCCCACCCACCTTTCCGGCGCGCCTCGTCCTCTCATGGCAGATAAGAAGAAGGGAATCACGCCCTCAGGGGTCACCGCCCGCAAGGCGAGAAAGGGGCTGAGGCGGTCCAAGACCCTCGCCAGCCGGCGACTCTCGCGTGAGGAGGTGCAAGAGGCGGAGTCCGTCCTCGAAGAGCTGGCTCAGCTCAGGCCGCGGCGGAGGTCCGACTGCGCGCAAGGTCCACGTCCCTGCCCCTGGGTGAGCTGCAAGTTTCACCTCTACCTGGACGTGAACCCCGAATCCGGCTCCATCAAGCTCAACTTCCCTGACCGCGAGGTCTGGGAGATGACGGAGACCTGTGCCCTCGATGTCGCCGACCGTGGCGGAATCACGCTGGAAGAGGTGGGGGAGATCTTGAACCTCACCCGGGAGCGCATCCGGCAGGTAGAGGTCGCCGGCCTGGAGAAGCTCCAAAACGAGTACCAACAGGTCCACGGCGCACACGATCCCACCCTCGACTGAAGGCGCAGAGCGTCTCGCTCGCACCGCGCCTCGCACCACCGAAGCGGCCTCTTGCGTGGGCTGCGATTCCTCTCTCCCTCGACGGCACCATGACTGAACCCATGCCCAGAGGCCCGTGGGCCCTCCTCTCGGTTTCGGACAAGCGCGGCATCACAGAGCTCGCCACCGCGCTCGTCCAGGCCGGGTTTCACCTCTTGTCCACCGGCGGCACCCTGCGCACCCTGCGCGACGCTGGGCTAAGCGCGCACGCTGTCAGCGCGCTCACCCAGAGCCCCGAGATTCTCGATGGGCGTGTCAAGACACTCCATCCTCGCCTGCACGGTGGCTTGCTCTACCGGCGCGACCTCGATGACCACCAAGTCCAGGCACGAGAGCACCAGCTCCCCGACATCCAGGTGGTCGTCGTCAACCTCTATCCCTTTGAGGCGACCATCGCGCGGGAGGGGGTGAGCTTCGCGGAGGCGGTCGAACAGATCGACATCGGCGGACCTGCCATGGTGCGCGCCTCGGCGAAGAACCACGCGTCCGTAGCGGTCGTCACCTCCCCCGACGACTACGCAGCGCTGGCGGAGGCGCTGGTTCGGCCTGAGGGCATCGACGCAGCGCTGCGTCGTACCCTCGCCGCAAAGGCCTTCGCGCACACGGCAGCCTACGACGCGACCATCGCGGCCTGGATGGCACAGCAGGCGGGCGAGGCTCCCGGCGTCGACCAGGCTCAGCGGACACCCACCCTGCGCTTGGTGGCCAGCTTGCGCTACGGCGAGAACCCGCACCAAGCCGCAGCCCTCTACCGAGAGGCCAGCCAGGCCCCCCTAGCGGGGGCGGAGGTGCTCCAGGGGAAAGAACTCTCGTACAACAACCTGCTCGATCTCGACGCAGCCGTCGGCGCTGTCCTGGAGCATGACCTCCCTAGCGCTGTCGTGGTCAAGCACACCAACCCCTGCGGTGTCGGCACGGACAGCGAGCGCTTGGCCACCGCGTGGGGCAGGGCGCACGAGGCGGATCCCGTGAGCGCATTCGGTGGCATTGTCGCGTTCAATCGCTCGCTGGACGGCGAGACGGCCCGCGCCTTGGCACCGCTCTTCTTGGAGGTCGTTGCTGCCCCCGGGTTTAGCCAGGAGGCACGGGACGCCTTGGCACGGAAGGCGAACCTGCGTTTGATCGCTTTCGACCCGGGACAGCTGAGCACGTCAGAGCTAGCGCGTCAGACCCTCTTCGGGACCCTCGTCCAGAGCGCAGACCCGCGCGTGACGGCTGGGGAGTGCACAGGGACCTGCGTGACAGAGCGCGCGCCGACCGAGGAGGAGCAGCGCGCGTTGGCCTTCCTGTGGCGGGTGGTCAAGCATGTCCGGTCAAACGCCATCGTGATCGGGAGCGCGGAGCGCACCTACGGGGTCGGAGCAGGCCAGATGAGTCGGCTCGACGCGGTGCGGCTGGCGGTGGAGAAGGCGACGGGAGATCTGCAGGGCGCCGCGCTGGCATCCGACGCCTTCTTCCCCTTCGCCGACGGGCTGGAGCTGGCGGCGGCGGCCGGTGTGGGGGCGGTCATTCAACCCGGCGGGTCCAAGCGGGACGCAGAGGTGATCGAGGCTGCCAACCGTCTTGGCATCGCCATGGTCTTTACCGGGACACGCCACTTCAGGCATTGAGGCGAGCAGGGTCGCGCGACGCATGCAGGGTCGCTGGGAGGTGAGGGGATGAAGGTGATGGTGATCGGATCGGGGGGGCGCGAGCACGCGCTGGCGTGGAAGCTCGCTCAGAGCGCGCGCGTCGAAGAGGTGCTCTGCGTGCCCGGCAACCCGGGGATGGCGCGGACCCCAAAGTGCACCTGCGTGGCTGTGCGCGTAGAGGACGCGGGGGCGATCGCGGCGCTGGCGTCGTCGTCCTCCTGCCAGCTTGCTGTCATCGGGCCGGAGGCGGCCCTGATGGCAGGCGTGGGTGATCGCCTCCGGGCGGCCGGTGTGCCGGTCATCGGGCCGAACGCCGACGGCGCGCTCCTCGAGGGGTCCAAAGCCTTCGCCAAGGAGATCATGGACGCAGCCGGGGTTCCGACCGCCCGCTGGGCGCGCGTGCGCTGCGAGGAGGATCTGCCAGAGGCCTTCGCGCTCCTCGCTGGCGCTATCCCGGTCGTGAAGGCCGATGGGTTGGCCGCCGGCAAGGGGGTGGTCGTCCCATCGAGCGTGGAGGAGGCGCAGGAGGTAGCCCTCCGCTTCCTCCGTGAGCGGCCCTTCGGATCGGCCTCTGAGGCCCTCGTCCTTGAAGAACGGCTCGACGGGCCTGAGGTGAGCTACATCGTCCTCACCGATGGAACACGCGCGCTGACCCTGCCGATCGCCCAAGACCACAAGGCACTGCTCGACGGTGGGCGAGGCCCGAACACTGGGGGCATGGGGGCCTATACGCCGACCCGCTTGGTGGACGACGCCCTCCGCAAGCACATCGACGAGGCGGTCATCGTCCCTACCCTGGCTGAGCTGCGCCGCAGAGGAATCGACTTCCGTGGCTTCCTCTACGCGGGCCTCATGTTGACTCCCGCTGGCCCCAAGGTCCTCGAATTCAACACGCGCCTCGGAGACCCGGAGGCGCAGGTGATTCTAGCCTCATGGCAGGGCGATGTCCTCGAACTCCTCCTCGCAGCCGCCGAAGGACGGTTGCCGGACGACGCGTACGTCGAAGAGCGCGCCGCTGCGCTCGTCGTCATGGCGGCCCCCGGCTACCCCGAGCAGCCACGGACGGGCGAACCAATCACGGGGATCGATGAGGCTGAGGCTCGCGAAGGCGTGGTGGTCTTCCACGCCGGGACCCGAATGGATGCAGGCCAGCTCGTCACTTCCGGTGGACGCGTGTTGGGTGTGCTGGCTTCGGCGGAGCTCCCCGCTGAGGCGATTCAGCGTGCCTACGCGGGCGTGCGCCGCATTCACTTCCCGGACGCACAGTTCCGCAGCGATATCGGCGCAGCCTTGGGGGAGGGATAGCCCGCCATAGCGGAGGGGTTAGCGCGCTACCCAGGGGACTCGGTGATGTTGGCGCGAGCGGCCCAGGGGAGCGCCCGGAGCAGCCCTTTTGGGGGCAGTTTCACGCCGTTTTCAGCTATTTCAAAAATGGTTTGATCACTTGACCATTTCCGCTACGATGCCCGCCCGGGGGGGAGGGGCACCGTGGGCCGGTGCAGCGACGCCAGGAGCCACGCGCGCTCGGACATGGGGGAGACATGGCCGGCGAGGGGGAGATCGGGGTAAGCGCAGAGGGAGCGATCGGTCCACCCTCCGAGGAGGGCTGGCGGGGGGCCATCCTGCGGACTCTACTCTCCCTCTCGGTGAGTCTCGGCCCGTTGCTCTACGCCGTCAACGCGTTGCGTTCATGGTGGCTGGGTCATTACGGCGTCGTTGCGGTCTACAGCGTGGGGATGGGCGCCGTCCTTGTGCTGTGGTTCATGCGAGACCGTGCGGTGCGTCCCCTCGCCACGGCCTATGTGTCGGTCGTATTCGGGCTCGGCGTGACCCTGCTGGCCCACGTAGGACCCGTCGCGCAGTCATATCTTCTGGGGGGTGCGTTCATCGCCGGGGTGCTCTTGGGGCGTGGCGCCGGCCTCTGGTTCGTGGCTACCAGCGCGACCGCGATCGTGGTCCTAGGCGGGCTTGGCCTGCTCGCTCCGAGGATGCTGCCCCTGCAGGCGGTGCCCAGGCTGGACACGTGGCTCGGGGTGGCGCTGGGGTTTGCGGTCATCGGGGTGATCCTGGTCGTCGCCTTTGATCATGTGGTGCGCACCCTAGAGCGTGCCTTGGGGGCAGAGCGCAGCGTGCGTGGTGCGTTAGGCGCAGCGCTGAGGGAGCGCGAGGCATCCCTTGATGCCGTCGCAAGCTCCGAGGCCCGGTTTCAGGAGCTGGTCCACAACATTCAAGAGGTGTTCTTTGCCCTGGACGCCGCGACGTGGCGTTGGCTCTACGTCAGCCCTGGGGCAGCGCGGGTCTGGGGTGTGACCGCCGAGGAAATTGTCGAGCGCAACGTCTCGTTGCTGGAGCTCGTGCACCCTGAGGACCGTCCCGGGCTTTTGGCCAGCAGGGACCTGCTGGCCCGATGTCTTCCCGTGACGGCGGAGTTTCGGCTGATGCGCTCGCTAGGCGCAGCAACGACGCAGGTCCCAGATGCGACCTCCCGTGGCAGCCGAGGGTGCGGTGACCACGCGTGGATTCGCTTGAACGCGTGGCCTCTGTGTGACGAGGACGCGCGGCTCCTCAAGGTGGTCGGTACGGCGTTGGACGTGACGGAGACCAGGGTCTTGGGGGAGCAAAAGGCCCATCTCGAGGCGCAGCTCCAGGAGGCGCACAAGATGGAGGCGCTGGCGCGGCTCGCGGGTGGTGTCGCGCATGACGTGAACAACATGTTGAGCATCATCTTGGGCCACGCCATTCTCCTGAAGGAGGAGGGCGCGATGGCTACGGTTGGATCGAGCGACCTCGACGCGATCATCACGGCCGGCGAGCGCTCCGCCGGGATGATGCAGCAGCTGCTCGCGTTCGCGCGCCGCCGCGTCGTGACGCCACAGGTGGTCGCCGTCGACGAGTGGCTCCGCCAGACGCGGGCGATGTACGAGAGGGTCTTCGACCAGAGGGAGCGCGTGGTGTGGCACTTCGGGGCGCCCGAGGCTCGTCTTCTCATCGAGCCTTCCCATATTGACCAGATCATGGTGAACTTGCTGTCGAACGCCAACCACGCGCTTCGGGGTGCCTGTGGTGGTGTGCGGGTCTCCACCAGCGTCGCGCCCTTTGCTCCACACTGTGCGGGCGAGCCTGCTGCGGCGGGGACGAGCTTCGTGGTGATCGAGGTGAGCGACGAGGGCGTCGGGATGGCTGAGGAGGTGCTGCGTCACATCTACGAGCCCTTCTACACGACGCGCCCTCGTGAAGGGGGGACCGGCCTCGGGTTGCCCACCGTCTACGGAATCGTGCGACAGCAGGGTGGTCACATCGAGGTGCTCAGTGAGCCTGGCGTCGGGACCACCTTTCGCCTCTATCTTCCTCTCTTTCTGGAGGATGCGCTGGCCGCTCCCCTCGTGGAGGACCTCAGTCCGTCCCTGCAGGGCAACGAGACACTCTTCGTCTTGGAGGACGAGGCCGATCTCCGAGCCCTGACCGTCAGGATCTTGTCCTCGCTGGGCTACCGAGTCCTGACAGCGGAGAGCGTCCATGAGGCCCTCCAGCGCTTTGAGGAGGAGGCACCGACCATCGATCTCCTTGTCACGGACATGGTCATGCCCGGGCTGAGCGGTCGCGAGGTATGGGAGCTGCTTCGGCGCACCTCGCCCGGGCTGCGCTGCCTCTTTGTCTCCGGTTACGTCGGTGATCTGCTGGAGACATGCGGGCCACGAGGTCCGGCTTGGCGGGTGCTTGAGAAGCCCTTTACGCCAGAGGAGCTCGCCAAAGCCCTGCGTTCCTTGCTCGACGACAGCACTTCGTCCGATCTCTGATCCCGTGTACGCATGTATCTCTCGGAGTAAGGGAGAGACATGTATTTTGGCAAGATGCGACGATGCATGCTAGGCCACTTGCAGTACCCGGCGTGCGCTCCGCTCGCAGCAGGAGACGAGCGCGCATCTGTGGGTACGCACGGGGTGTAGAGGCGCGGTGCACAGGATCGGGGTGTGAGCGCTAGCGATTGCGCTCACCACCGTATCGCGGTGTGTCGCTTGCCCGCGGGGGGGTGTCGCAGGGAGGCTGGGCAGGATCGTGACCGAGAGAACGCACGCAGACAGGGGGCGTGGCGAGGAGAGGCGTGCTTGGCGAGGGCAGCTGCTGGAGCGCGTCTTGCTGCTGTCCATGGTCATGGGTGCTGGTCTCTTTGCCGTGAGTGTGCCCCGGGCGTGGCAGGAGGGGCTCTACCTTCTCGTCGCCGCGGACGCGCTTGCGCTCGCGGGGATCATCGCGATGTGGGGCCTCCGCAGGCGGTGGCCTACGCTGGTGACCTGGGCATATGTAGGGGTGGTGGTTGCGCTGGGGGCTGTCCTGCTGACCCAAGTAGGTCCGGTCGCGCAGGTCTATCTGCTGGGTGCGGCCTTCGTGGCGGCCCTCCTCTTGGGTCGCTCCGTCGGTCTCCTGGTGGTAGGGGCGAGCGCCCTCGCGATTGTCGCGCTCGGGTGGGCTGAGTGGCTGACCCCACGGATGCTTCCCTATGGTCGAGAGGAGAGCGTGCGGACGTGGATCGTCGTCGCTCTCAACTTCTCGCTGGTCGGCGTGCTCCTCGTGCTCGCGTTTGAGCACGTCGTAGCCAGCCTGGAGCGGGCGCTGCATGGGGAGCGCCAGACGCGGCAGGATCTCGAAGCGGTCATCCGGGAGAAGGACAGGGCCATCCAGCGCGCCGAGGCGTCGGAGGCACGCTTGGAGGAGGCAGCGAAGATGGAGGCTCTAGCGCGCCTTGCGGGTGGGGTGGCCCATGACGTGAACAACATGTTGAGCGTCATGATCGGACACGCCATGCTGCTACGGGAGGAACCAGCGGCCGGGGCAGACGTCGTTCGCGAGGAGATGGACGCCATCTTGACCTCAGGGCAGCGATCTGCGGACTTGATGCGCCAGCTCCTCGCCTTCGCTCGCCGTCAGGCCTCTGCGCCGCAGCGGGTGGTCTTGGATGAGTGGCTGGCCCAGGCCAGAACCATCTACGAGCATGCGGTAGGCCACGGCTGCGTTGTCGCATGGGAGCTTCGTGCGCCTGGTGTCGTCGTGTACATCGACCCTGCGCACGTCGACGAGATCGTCTTCAATCTCCTGACCAACGCCCGTCAGGCGCTGCCGCAGGGAGGCAAGATCGTCGTAACGACGAGGCTCCTCCCGCCGGGGGCTAGCCCTCAGCCGGCCGCGGTGGACGAGGGTCCGGAGACGCTCCAGACGACTTGGGTGCTGCTGCAGGTCAGGGACGAGGGGGTCGGTATGCCCCCTGCTGTGTTGACCCATGTGTTCGAGCCCTTCTTCACGACGCGGACGCGTGGAGGGGGCGCGGGTCTCGGGCTGTCGACGGTGTATGGGTTGGTGAAGCAAGGGGGAGGGACGATCGAGGTCGAGAGCACACCCGGTGAGGGAACGACCGTGCGGCTGTGGTTGCCGCTGGCCCAAGGAGGCGCCCCTAGCCGCCAGCGCAGCGAGCGCGGCGCTCAGGACTTGGGTGGCGATGAGACCTTGCTCCTCGTTGAGGACGAGCCGGCTCTCCTGGCGCTCAATGCGCGCGTCTTGCGCGCAGCAGGATACGAGGTGCTGACGGCCAGCGATGGCGCGGCTGCGCTTGCGCGCTTGCAGGACAGGGACCAGCCCATCGACCTGCTGATCACGGACGTCATGATGCCGGGGATGAGCGGGCCGGAGCTGTGGGTGGCTGCCCGAGAGCATCGCCCGGGGCTCGCATGCCTCTTCGTCTCAGGGTACACGCAGGACGCGTTAGCGCGAGATGGTGCGGGCGTGCTGGGCTGGCCGCTTCTCCAGAAGCCCTTTGCGCCTCAGGCGCTCGTCGAGCTTGTTCGGGAGATCTTGGATGGACAGGGGATAGCGCGCTGACGTCCGCCAGCCGCCTAGTCGTCCACAGAAGAGTCGCCGTGATCTGTTGGCAACTCGTGCGAGGGTGCGTCGTGCGCCTCTCCTAAGGCCGCACGCAGGCACGATGCCAGCTCATGTTGTCGGTAGGGCTTGCTGAGCAAGCGCCATGGCCTCGGAATTCTGGCCTCCTCCGCGAGGGAGTTCTGGGCGTAACCCGAGGTGAAGAGCACGCGCAGCTGTGGGCGGAGGGTGAGCGCCTGGGCAGCGAGCTGCGGGCCGTTGAGGCCACCTGGGATCACCACATCGGTGAAGAGCAGATCGATGTCCTCACTGGCGCGCAAGACATCGAGCGCCTCTGCCGCGGAGCCCGCGCTGCGGACACGGTAACCCAAGGACGTGAGGAGGGACACAACGTGAGCGCGCACGTGCTGGTCGTCTTCGACGACCAGCACAGTCTCGTTGCCTAGACCCACCGGCGCCAAGGTTGGTGGCGCCGCAGCGCTCACCCCCCCTGCGTCCGCACGCGGGAAGTAGAGGTCGACCTGTGTGCCCACGCTGACATCGGAGGTGATGGTGAGGTGACCCCCGGATTGCTTCATGAAGCCAAAGACGGAGGGAAGCCCGAGGCCGCTGCCCCGTCCCCCCTCCTTCGTTGTGAAGAAGGGTTCGAAAACGCGCTCCATGTTCTCCGGCGGGATCCCCTCGCCCGTGTCTCGTAGGGAGATCCGGACGTAGTCCCCGGGCGGCACCTCCTGGCTCTCGAGGTCGCTCACTGAAGCACCGCCGAGGGGACCCACCTCGACGTTGCTGGTCTCGATCGTGATCAAGCCACCGGTCGGCATCGCGTCACGCGCGTTGAGGGCGAGGTTGAGCAGCGCGACCTCCACCTGGCCAGCGTCCACCTCGACCACCCAGAGGTCCGCGCCGGTGCGCAGCTCGATCTCGATGTCTTCGGGCAGTGTGCGCCGCAAGAGCGCCCGCATCCCCAAGACCTGATCGTTGAGGCTGACCCGCTGGGGCGCCAGCGGCTGCTGCCTCGCGAAGGCCAAGAGGCGTCGCGTCAGCTCGGCTCCCCGCAGCGCGGCCTCCATGCCCAGCCGCGCCATCGCCTGGAGGTGCGGGCGGCCATCGAGATCTTCAACGAGCAGCTCCGCGTTGCCGAGGATGACCGTCAACAGGTTGTTGAAGTCGTGGGCGATGCCCCCCGTGAGCTGACCTATGGCCTCCAGCTTCTGGGCTTGGCGCAGGCGCTCATCAAAGGCCCGCTTGGCGGTGATGTCGGTCATGTGACCGATCATGCGCGTCACGCGGCAAGACTCGTCCCGGACCAGGAAGCCGCGGTCCGAGATGATCAGCACGCGGCCGTCTGCGCGGCGAAAGCCGTACTCGTCCTGCCACATGGTGGCGTCTCCTTGGATCGCTGCGTCGAGCGTCGCCAGGACGCGCTCACGGTCCTCGTCCACGATGTGCTCAGTCCAGGAGCTGAGCCCTCGGTTGTCGGGCGAGAGGACATGGCCGAAGAGGCGCTCATACCCACCGTTCCACCATAGCGTCCCGCCTTGGACGTCCCAGTCCCAGACCACGTCGTGGGTAGCGTGGGCGACGAGGTGGAGCCGCTCCGCCAACGCGGCGTGCTCCTGCTCCGCCAGCTTCCGCTGGGTGATGTCCCTCTGGACGGCGACGAAGTAGGGTTCGCCCCTGCGCTCCAGGTGGACGATCTCGATCTCGGTCCAATAGGGATGTCCGTCCTGCGTGTAGTTGACAAGCTCGCTGCGCACCGGCTGGCGCCCTTCCAGCGCAGCGCGGATACGGTTCAGCTCGCTTCGGTCTGTTGCTGGCCCCTGCAGGATGCGAGGGGTCTTGCCGAGGATGTGCTCGCGGCTGTAGCCGGTGACGCGTTCGAAGGCGTCGTTGACGTACACCACCCGCGGCCCCTTGGGCTCATCGAGCGCGTCGCCCGAGCAGATCAGGATGATGTCGTTGATGCGGGCGACACCCGCCTCCAGGAGCCAGAGCTGTTCGGAGTGCGAGGGGTCTTGCTGAGGAGAGGCCTCGCCCGCTGCGTCCAGGAGCGCCGTCACGTCGCGGACACAGACCAGCAAACATGCTTCGCCTTCCCACTCCACACAAGCGGCATGAATGTCTGCCCAAAAGGTGGTCCCGTCGGAACGCTTGTGGCGCCATGTCCGCCACGGAGAGGGCCGCGCAGCCCCTGTGCGCAAGAAGGCCTCGAGGGCCTTGCCGTCTTCCTCCGCGCACAGCGCGCCTGGGGTCAGGGCTGCGAAGAGGTGCGCTGGGAAGCCATAGTGGGCGCAGCAAGCAGGATTGACAGCCAGGATCCGGAGCGACCTAGGCTCCAAGATCCAGTGAGGATCAGGGCAATCGTCAAGGGTCAGACGTGCGGTCATCCAAACCATTCAACTTGGCGAGATGTCGCCTGGTCCAAGCCAGGGCGTCGGCCCCGGGCATGGGTTTCGCAATGTGAAAGCCTTGCGCCTGCCGGCAGCCGATGCTGCGCAGGAAGTCCAACGTAGGCTCGTCCTCAACCCCCTCGGCGACGGTGTCGAGAGCCAGGGCGTTGCCCAGCTCGACGACCGTGCGCGCTACAGTCCGGGACTCGTCGGAGGTCATCGCCGTCATCACGAAGGACTTGTCGACTTTGATCTCCGAGAAGGGGAGCCGGACGAGCTGGACCATGGACGAGAAGCCGGTGCCGAAGTCGTCGATCGAGAGCCTGAAGCCCTTCATGCGGAGGCGGGTGAGCAGGTCGAGCGAGCGGACCGGGTCGTCCATAGCCGCAGTCTCGGTCAACTCAAAGACGACATGGGAGTATGCCAACCCGTACATGTCGCAGACGCGGCACGCCCGGTCCAAGATCGAGTTGTCGTTGAGCGATCGAGCGGAGAGGTTGACCGAGAGAGAGAGCGAACGCAACGCGTCTGGATGAACGAGCGTCTCCAGCTCGCGCAGCGCGCCGCTGAACCAGCAGACGCTCTGCAGCAGCATCTCGTCGGTGAGATCCCGAATCAGCCCCGTCGCTTCAGCCAGCTCAATGAACGCGATCGGAGGGATCATCCCACGCTCGGGGTGCGCCCACCGTACGAGCGCCTCGAAACCGCCGATCTGGAGGTTCCCGCAATAGAGCTTGGGCTGGAAGTAGGGGCGAAGCTCATCGCGTCGCAGCGCCGCTGCGAGGTCCTCCTCCGTGGGGCGCCATGGGAGCTGGCCAAAGCCCGTCGGTACACGGATGAAGGGGTTCGTCGGGGCCTTATGTTCCAGGAGCTCCCGCAGCGCAGAGGGTCGAAAGGGCTTGGCGAGCACGCCGCCCAACTTGAGCCGGTGCGCCTTGACGGAGCGTGCCGCGGCGTCCAACACCCGGCTCCCGACACCGCTGATGATGATGACCTTCGCTTTGCACTGCATCTCGGCCAACTTGGCGAGCAGCTCGACACCATCCGCTTGGGGCATGATGAGGTCGATCGCCACATGGGAGGGCGACCACTCACGCGCCAACTGCAGGAAGACCTCTGGGTCGGTCGTGAAGCGCGCTTCGATCCCGAGGCGTTCGGTGATGGCCAGCATCAGCTGACCCACCATCGGGTCGTCGTCCACGATCGCCAAGCGTACGCCGCTCATGAGTATAGAGATCTCCTCGCACGCACGCGTGCCGAAACGAGGTGGCGCTAGCCCTCCAGGTTGGATGAGCGTTAGCTGTCATTCATAGGTCATACCTCCACCCAGGTTTGGTAACTAGCGACACCGGAAGGGACTGTCAACGCTAGCGCTGGCCTGTCATTTCCCCAGGCCCGACAAGACACTTGCCCGGTCCGAGGCGACGCCAGAGGCGAGGGTCTGGGCGCCGCTACGCGAGCGCGTCGACCCAGTGGACGGTGCCACGGATAGGTCGCAGCCGACCCTCCTGCAGGAGCTGCTGAATGCGCCGTATCGCTACGCCAGGCCGGCCTTGGGCCTCTATCACGAGTCGCTGCAGCAGCGCAGGCGAGCAGGGCAGGGTAGCGCTGAGGAGGGCACGCACCTCGTCGTCGTTCAAGGGCTGGAGCTCCATGGCCGTGGCGTGCGGCCCTGGCAGCAGCGCGGGTCTGTCACCCTGCGGGCTGTCTGGACCGGCTGTTGACGAGTGCAAGATCCAGAGCCTTGCGTCCGCTTGATCGGCAGCTCCATCGACGAGGGCTCGCACGAGCGGGGCGATGTCGCGAGACGCTCCGCTGTCGTCCACCCAAAGCACCATGGGCTGTTCCGCTGCGAAGCGCAGGAGCCAGCGGGCGGGCAACGTCAGGTCCAGATCCATCGTATCGGCGAGCCAGTCCGACAGCGCCAGCGTATCGTCCCGGGTCGCGTCTTCGCCGAGCGTGGTGGCCACGCGTGCACGCAGCCTATCGGCGCGCAGCCCCTCCGCGCGAAAGGCGACCAGGAGCGACGAGCGCAAGCTGGCCGCAAGGCCCGCTTCAGGGTGTGCAGGCAGCACGAAGGATTGCGCGAGTCCCACTTCATGCAGGCTCTCGACCAGGCGCTGGGAGACGTGGGTAACGCCCACCCCAGACGCACCGCGGAGCGACAGGCTGCGCACACCGGGTTGCGCCAGAGCGTCGCTCGCCGACGCAGCGAGGGCGCGCATGACGTCCTCCCGCGCGGCGTTTGCCATGGGGCGCACGCCCACCATCCGGAGGGCCAGCGCCGGCATCACGGGATCTTGGCGCAGGTGTGTGGCGCTCACCACGTCCGAGAGGTCGGGCACCCTCATGCGACCGGGTGAGGCGTGCGGTTCGTCCAAGGCGCACAGCGCGGACAGAGCCTGGCTCGCGAAAGGGAAACGGTCCCCGTAGCGCTTGCCGAGCAGTCGCTGCAGCCACACCAGCGTGCCCTCTGGGACGTCGACCTCAGGGCGGAAGGCTGGCAGGGGTGAGCGCCAGTGCATCATCGCCAACTCTTTGGCGTCATCGTGCACAAAGGGAGGCGTCCCGCAGAGGAGCTCCCAGCATAGGATGCCAAAGGCATAGAGGTCGGTCGCGGGACCGTAGCTACGCCAGCGCCCGCCAAACTGCTCGGGCGCCATGTAGGTGGGTGTCCCTACGGCGTGCTCTTCGATCTCGTTGGAGGGGTCCGAGGAGAACTCGCGCGCCCCATCGACGAGGGAGTGGGCAATGCCAAAGTCCGCGAGCTTGATGTGCGAACGGAGGTCCTGTGTCGAGCCCAAGAGTACGTTTGCGGGCTTGATGTCCCGGTGAAGGATTCCGCGGGCGTGAGCGTGCGCCAAACCCAGCAGCAGCTGCGACGCCATGCGCACGAAGTCGCTCCAGCTGATCGGGCGCCGCAGATTCTCCATGCTACCGCGACTGGCCAACTCCATGACCACGTAGGGGACACCCTCCGCCAGGAGGCCCCCAGTGCGTTGGCTGGTGCGGCGGTCAATCGTCCCTGCGTCGAAGACGTGAACGATGTTGGGATGCCGCATCCGCGCTAGCGTCGTGACCTCCTGCGCGAACTGCGCTCGGGACCGCTCGCCGACGCTTGTCGTGGCCAGCTTGATCGCGACCAGGAGCCCGGTCTCCTCGTGACGTGCCTGCCACACCTTCGCGTACGAACCTTCGCCCAGAAGGGCCTCGATGGCGAAGGGCCCGAGCGTCTCCCCTACGAGCTCCCGCCCTTCAAGGACCGGTTCGATCTCCAGGTCAAGGTCCTCGACCACGTCCTCGTCGCCTGGATCCCAGACCGAGCGCTCCTCCGTGAGCGCTGCGAGCGCGCGCTGCGGCAGCGCCAGGGAGAGGGTGTGTTGGGTACTAAGGGTCGACTTGGTCACGTGACATCGATCTCCTTGGGGGGCGGCGCGCCGCCCACCTGTCCTCACGATGGCCGGCTGCGGCCCCATCCGAAGAGGCGCTGGAGAAGGCCTTGGGGCGCCTCTTCGTCTTCGTCGAAGCCATCGCTCTCTGTGCTAGCGGGGCGGTCGACCAGCGTTGGTGCGTCGGTGAATTCGGGATCGATCAGCGCCTCACCCGTCGACGGATCGATCGTAGGCTTGACCTGCGTTCGCTCGTCGCCCTCTGCCTCCGTGTCCCCCATGAGGACGGAGCTGTTGACGACCGCGAAGTTAGGAGCGGTGACCTGTGGATCGGTCACCGCGCCATCGAAGAGAGGTCCTTCGCCGAGGTCTCTCCCCTCACTGGTGGTGTGCGCGTTGCTCATCCCCTCAGCGGCCCAGGCGGACGCCTCCCCTGACGAGGAATGCTCCGTCGATGGACCGGTCGGCTGTGTCGCGTGTGCGTCGTCTCCGGCAGCGGCCACCTCGGGTGGGTCGACCCATGCGGTCGGCTGCGTGTCCTCCGCCGCGCCTCGTTGGTCGACAGCCGCGGTCCGCTCCGCTGCGCCTGTTTCGCCGACAGCCGCGCTGTGCTGCGCTGTAATCATGGTGTGCTGGCGAGCGAGGGCTGCGGCCAGGTGCTCCGCGGTGATGACGGTCTCGTACTCACCGCTCGCCATGGCGGCGTAGCGCCGGCCACGGTGGGTCGGGGCGCCTGCCACCGCCGCCTGGGGTGCCGTCAAGCGGAGCGAAGGCTCGGACCCTGTGCTGACCGTGGCTCGAAGCGAGGGCTCCAGGGTCGAGGGGAGGGCTGGTGGGCCTTCGCCCAGCTCGCCTCCGCTGCTCCGAACGACGGGCTCGCCGCGCACGGGCGTAGGCTCGTCGCCACGCTCGCTGGCGAACGCTTGGCCTGCAAAGGCGCTTGAGAAGAGGTCATCGATCGCGTCGGCCACCCCTTCCTCGAAGAAGTCTTCTGGGAACCCCTCCACCGCGGAGGCATCGACGTCGAAGCCCTCTGGCGTGGCCGGACCGGCGGCGCCGTGGTCATGGTGAAGCGGACCCCCCTGCGGTGTCGGTCCGGCGGGCTCCGCCTGGCTGCCGGCTTGTCTCGCTACCTCTCCACTCGTGTCGCTTCCCCCGCTTGGGGCATCGGCCGGCAGCCCGCCAGGGTCCAGCGGCGTGCGCCCTGCGGGCGGGGCGCCATGGCCCGGGGGCAGGTTCGCCCCTTGCGCCTTGCGGGCCAAGAGACGATCAAGCATCTCGAGGCTGGCGGGGGGCAAGTCCTCGAAGTGGATGAGCAGCCCGCGCACGTGGTGGAGGTGATCGGTCTCCACCCGCGCGACGCGGCCTCGCCCCTCGAAGACGGTGTCCTGGTTGGCCAAGTCGATGGCGAAATTGACCTCTGTTCCCAGGGGTACGTCGGCCTTCTTTCCGATGAAGATGGCCCGGCGACCGACGAAGCGATGGTACGCCTCGATGAAGCCATGGGCGTCTTCCACCCGAGGTAGGCGGACGCGAAGTAGGGGGAGGGAGGACATCAGGGTTGGGAAGGAGCGAGGGAACGGAAGCGATACCCGAAGTGAACGACGAGGGTATGGAATCGGTCGCGCAGCGTGACGTCCTGCAGGAAGCCTGCGCGGTCTTCGAAGACCAGATCCGTGTTGATCCACAGGAAGGCGTACTGCGCCTCCACGAAAAGGCCAAAGACCAGCGGAAGCGTCAAGGTCGCACCGACATGGGCCCCCCATGCCCGCTCCGGGTCCCCATAGACCTGGACGCTCTCACCGAGACCGAGGGAAGGCATCCAGCGCCCCTCGAGGGTCAGATGGGGCCGGTGCCCTGCGCCGAGAGCGACCCGCAGCCCTGTCTCGAACCCCTGGTAGTAGGTCGATTCGAAGAGCGGGTTGTACGCGATAGCGTAGGCCAACGAGGTGTAGCCAGCCAGCAGGCCAACGCCGATCTGCGGGTGGACCTGGTGATCGTAGCGCCCGCCGAGGCGAAGGGTCGCGTGCCGGGTGGGGACATCGACGCGGTAGACACGGTCGTCCTCCCCGGCGCGCCAACTCATCTCGGTCATGAGCTTGATGCGTGAGGCCTCGATGTAGAGGCCGATGCCGTCAGCGAAGCTGCGCGTCGAGAGGAAGAGCGCGGTGGGGAAGAGATCGGCCCGCACCCCCATGCCAAGACGGAGAGGCGCGTCGAAGTCGAAGCGGTCGCTCCCCCGGCGCGCCTCGAAGTCCCTGCCCGACCCCACGATCTGCAGGCGGAACTCGGCCATCGTGGGTGCGTGCTCAGGGCCCGAAGCGAGCGCGTGGGTGCCACCGGTGATCGCAAGCGCGCAGGCACAGAGGAGGGGGACCAGCCAGCCGCGCATCCATCAGCCTCCGTTGTCGAATTGGTCAGTCCCTTGCTGAAAACCTCCCCAGACGGTCTCGTTCGTGTCCTCGATGCCGGAGACGCGCAACTTGAAGTCGTCAGGGTTGGTGGCGTTGTGCAGCGCCTCTTCGAGCGAGATGTAGCCAGAATGGTAGAGCCACAGCAGCGACTGATCGAAGGTCTGCATGCCGTAGTTGTCGTGTCCTTGAGCGATCGCCTCGCGGAACTCGCGGAAACGGCTGCCGTCCAGCACCAGCTCCTTCACCCGGGCGGTGTTGACCAGCACCTCCACCGCCGGGACGCGCCCTCGCCCGTCAATTCGCGGGACGAGGCGCTGGGAGATGACCCCGCGCAGGAGACTGGCCAACTGCACCCGCGTCTGGCTCTGCATGTGCGGCTCAAAGGAGGTGACGATGCGGTTGACCGACTCAGCCGCGTCCGTCGTGTGGAGCGTCGAGAGGACCAAGTGACCGGTCTCCGCGGCCTTGAGCGCGATCTCCATGGTCTCCGGATCCCGCATCTCCCCGACCAAAATGACATCGGGGTCCTGCCGGAGCGCCGCCCGGAGCGCCTTCGCGAATGACTTCGTGTCCGAGCCGATCTCGCGCTGGTTGATGATCGACTTGCGGTCCCGGAGGAGAAACTCCATCGGGTCCTCGACGGTCACGATGTGGTTCGTGCGGGTGGCGTTGATGTACTCGACGATCGCCGCGAGCGTCGTCGACTTGCCTGACCCCGTCGCGCCCGTCACCAGGATGAGGCCGCGCCGCTCCTCCGCGAGCTTCGACACCACCGGGGGCATCAGCAACGAGTCGAGCTCCTGGACCTTGTAGGGAATCACCCGTAGGACCATGCCGATCGTGCCGCGCTGCTGGAAGAGGTTGACACGGAAACGGCCGACGCCCGCCAGGCCGTATCCGAAGTCGGCGTCCATGTCCGTCTCGAAGGCCAAGCGCACGTTCTCGTTCATGATACCGTACGCGGTGTCCTTGAGCTCGTCGGGTGTGATGCGCGCCGCATCGCGCAGCGGGAGAAGAGATCCGTTCACCCGAAACATGGGCGGAAGACCAGCCTTTAGATGGATGTCGCTCGCCCCGCCACGGACAGCGACCGAGAGAATGTGGTTCAGATCCAGGGCCACGACAGCCTCCCTACGACAAGGCGACGACGTACCCTGCCGTCTCTACCATGGCCGCACAGGAATCGAAAGCCACGCGCTCGCCCAACTCGCCGAAACCCAGGGCGTGAACGAGGCAGCCCACAACGTCACCACCCCTCTACCCCGCGGAGGTTCACCGGGCCCGCCAAAACCCAGGGTGCGGGCTCGCTGCTCTTCCCTTGGCGGTTCATGCTCCTGCCGACGTCTACCTCGCCGGGCCCGCCAAAACCCAGGGTGCGGGCTCGCCGGGCCTCGATCAAGAACCCGCTGGGGTTGTAGCGGGACCGTCGTCAGCAGCAGCCAGCCCAAAGTGCCTCCGAATCTCCGCCTCGATCTGCCCGCGCACCTGCGTTTGCTCCGACAAGGTCTGCTTGGCGTTCTCCCTGCCTTGCCCCAGACGCTCTCCCTGGTAGGCATACCAAGAACCCGACTTGTCGATGATCCCAAGGTTGGTCCCCAAGTCCACGAGATCGCCTTCCCGGGAGATCCCCCGCCCGTAGGTGATGTCGAACTCGGCCTCCTTGAAGGGCGGAGCGACCTTGTTCTTCACCACCTTGACGCGCGTCCGGTTGCCGACCACGTCGTTGCCATCCTTCAGCGCCGCGATGCGCCGGATGTCCAAGCGCATCGACGCATAGAACTTCAGCGCGTTGCCTCCCGTCGTGGTCTCCGGGCTGCCGAACATCACCCCGATCTTCGACCGGATCTGGTTGATGAAAATCAGACAGGTGTTGGACTTCGACAGGGTCGCCGTAAGCTTCCTGAGCGCCTGGCTCATCAGGCGCGCCTGAAGCCCTACATGCGAATCCCCCATCTCTCCTTCCAGCTCCGCCTTGGGCGTCAGCGCGGCCACCGAGTCCACAACGATCAGATCCACCGCGCCCGAACGGACCAACATGTCCGCAATCTCGAGCGCCTGCTCTCCTGTGTCCGGCTGGCTGACCAAAAGCTCGTCCACATCCACGCCCAGCGACCGCGCGTACTGCACATCCAGCGCGTGCTCAGCGTCGATGAAGGCCGCCACGCCTCCCGCACGCTGCGCCTCCGCGATCGCATGCAGCGTCAACGTCGTCTTGCCGGAAGACTCTGGGCCGTAGATCTCAATGATCCGACCCCGAGGATACCCGCCCGCGCCCGTCGCGATGTCCAAGCTGATCGAGCCCGTCGGGATGGTCGAGATCGCGCGAATGCTCGACTCCTCATCACCAAGACGCATGATCGCGCCCTTCCCAAACTGCTTCTCGACCGACTTCACGGTCACTTCCAAGATCTTCTTTTTCTCTGCCAAGTTCATCGCTAGCACCTCTGGGAAAGGGAACACCCGTTCAGTAGCAGCGCCGCGTCACGAAAGCAAGCTCTCTTGCTGCGCCTCTCTACCTTTCGGACCAAGCAGGCCGATCGGTCCCAATATTCGTCCATCAAGCACAACGCTCTCACAATTTTCACAACGCTCCCCCGAAGCCTACCCTAGCTAGATCACGCGGGCGCACCGTGACGCTGCAACCCACGGATGACCGCAGCGACCTATCGCGGACCCTCACCCTACAGCGCTGGAGTCCCTCCTCACCACGCGCTCATCGGCCGGGTTGAGCCCCAGGCAGCCCGGCGTACCACCCCAAGGGACCCCTCAGCCTAGCGCAATGCGCTCGACGATGTCCTCAGCCACCCGGTCCCCTTCGCGCGACTGCCGCCAAACGACCAGCTCCTGCACCGTCGTCCTCCCGAAGTCCACACCGGCAAAAGGGCTGAAGAGGCCCGCTGCGTCCGATGCCCCGCGCCGACGCTGAACCCGGCCAAGACGGAGCACTGGCCGCCACGGTCGTCCGACGCTCTGGCTCGTGCTCCCCCAGGCGGCCGCGCTGGTCAGCCTGTCACGCAGATCGCCAAGCTCCTCCGCCCCTTCTCGGGCGCCCACCGTCAGGAGCCGAGGCACATCACCCTGACCAAGCGGGGCCAGCGCGTGCGCCCTGATGTCCCAGCTCGTCAGCGTCCGGGCGATATTCACGACGCCCGCGCGCATGCGCTCGTAAGCGTCCCAATCCAACCCCGGCTGGAGCCACAGCACCCATCGCAAGCGCGCAGGGTCCGTAGGCACCCAACCCCACCCAAGAGTCTCCAAGAGATCACAGACGTCCTCTTGCGCGAGCGCCATGGCCTCCGCCGACGTCAACGAGGGTTCAATTCCGATCAGCCAACGCAAGACGTCGCTCCTCTGCCTCGGGGCAAGAGACCACCCCAACCCAAGATGCCACCGCGCGGAGATCCCCTACGAGGCAACGCCACAAGAAACACAGCGCGAAATCTCGGACAAGCGCCTTGACCTCCCTGCGATCCCGATCCGGGTAGGCGACGCGCGCGACGTGGACCCCCGATGGCCCAGCCCAGGCCACGAAGGCGGTCCCCACAGGTTTCGTCTCACTGCCACCACCGGGTCCGGCGATTCCTGTGACGCCGCCGCCCCACGTCGCGTTCGCAGCGCGCCTCGCCCCCGATGCCATCGCCACAGCCACCTCGGCGCTGACGGCCCCCTGAGCCACGATCACCTCACGAGGTACTCCAAGCGCGGCAACCTTCGCGTCGTTCGCGTAGGTCACCCACCCGGCGAGCAGCGCCGCAGAAGATCCTGGGACATCCGTCAACGCCGACGCGATGGCGCCGCCGGTGCAGCTCTCCGCGATCGCCACCGTCGCACCTCCTCCGCGCAGCAGCTCCAGCACCAGCGTCTCCGGTCTACGGTGACCCTCCGGCAGGACGAAGGGAGCGAAGGCCCTCCTCAGGGCTGTCCCCGCCCCAGTGACCGCCTCCCCACGGCCCTCCCACCGGAGCTGCACGAGAGGGCTCTGCACGCACCACCCGAGCGACACCCCCGCCTCCGTCGCGATGTCACGGGCCACCGCGTTCGTCTCCGACTCTCCGATGCCATAGAGCCACAGCTCCTGAGCGTCGGTCGACGAGGGCGCGACATAGGGCGTGAGCGCAGCGTCCAGCATCCCGTCGAACTCTCTCGGCACCCCGGGAAGCACCACCACCGGGGTGGTGCCGACGAAGAACACGAAGCCGTCGGCCGACCCAAGGGGATTCGGGATACGCGCTGCGCTCGCGGGGCGCTCCGCTTGGCGCGCAGCCGCGTCGCTCCAGCGGCGCCCGAGCCGCGCGTAGCGAGCCCGCAGCGCCTGCCACGCGTCAGCGTCACGCACGAGCTCACGACCGCTGACCCGCGCGCAAGCCGCGCGTGTCCGATCATCCTCCGTGGGGCCTAGCCCGCCAGCCACCACCACGAGGTCAGCCTCCGTCACAAGCCACGACAGCGCAGCCACGAGCCCGTCCTCGTCATCTCCCACGAGCAGCGCACGCCACAGCCGGTGGCCGCGAGCACGCAGCCACGCGCCGAGTGACCGTCCATTGGCCTCCTGGATACGGCCATCCAAGAGCTCGTCGCCGGTCCACAGCGCGCAGATCCGCATCTGGCCCTCCTCTCGTGGTGCCCTCCAACGGGCGCCGTCTCCCGCCTCAACCGGGTGTAGAGCGGACGCGCCCAGGCCTCCTCTAGGCGTGTGCAGCGGACGCGTCCAGCCCTCCACGCGTGGGCGCCAGGATCTCCCGCCCCCAACGCAGAGACGCCGGCGGGCGCGGTGCAGCCGATGGCCTAGGAGGCTGGAGGCTGGAGGCTGGAGACTGGAGGCTGGAGACTGGAGGCTGGAGGCGGGAGGCGGGAGGCTGGAGGCGGGAGGCGGGAGGCTGGAGGCGGGAGGCGGGAGGCTGGAGGCGGGAGGCGGGAGGCTAGCCCATGGGCTGGATGGATTGCTGTTTTTGACGGTGCGCTCTTGGGGGTGTGCACTTGGGGGTGCGCTGACAATTGGACATTTGGCGACTCCGACACGCATCGAGATTGACACAGCGCGGCCTTGTGCTAGAGGCTACTCCCCCTTCGGGCGACGTCTGTCACGTCGCTTAGGTGTGGGGCGCGGGCACAGCGGAGAAGGTCTCGTTGCCTCTCGGGTGGTCGCCCCCCTGGTTGTTGTCTCTCTGGAGTCCTCTCGTGGCCAATCATAAGTCTGCTCTCAAGCGCATCCGTCAGACCGCTCGCCGCCGGCTTCGCAACCGCTACTGGCGCAGCACCCTGCGCACGTCGATCAAGCGCGTTCGCGCGACCGCGACCCAGCTCCAGGCGGGTCAGGCCTCCGCGGACGAGGCGCAGCAGGTGCTGCGCGCAGCGATCAAGACGATCGCCAAGACGGCGAGCAAAGGCGTCATTCACCGCAACCAGGCAGCGCGCCGCATCTCGCGGCTGACCAAGCTGATCAACCGCTCGCAGCCCACGGCCTGACCCCCTGCAGGGTCCGGTCACAGCCGCCGGATCCAGCGCATCGGGGGAACGTTGGCGCTCGATGTTCGGGACGCCGCGGTGGGGCTACCGGCCCCAGTCAAGCAAGAGCTGGTCGACCAAGATCAGATCCGGCAGCTTGCTGCTCTTGAGCTTCTCGTCCGTTCGCACCACCAGGTGCGCGCTGCGGCGAAGTCGATCGCGGCCCATTCGGCGGGCTGGCGCGCGCATCTTGCGCAGGACGAAGGAAGGTGGAGGGCTGCCTCCGAACACCTCCGCGTCCGTGAGCCGCGCCGCCTCTCCCTCCGCCAGCAGGAGGAGCTGTCGTGTGAGGGACCCGATTCGCGCGACGACCCCGATCGCCGATTCCCCGTGGTCCAAGAGGCGTCGCACGCAGCGCAGCGCGAGGACACGATCGTCGGCCAAGAGGGCGTCCGTGAGCTCGAAGATGGTACGCGACCGTTCGTCCTGTACGTGGGGGCTGATGTCTTCGACCCGCAGTCGGGTGCGCTCCCCGGGCAGGTAGAGATCGATCCGTTCGAGCGCATGGTCCAAAGACCGCAAGCTCGGACCTGCTGCCGCCACCAGCCACGCCACGGCGTCACGGTCCAAGGGGAGATCCCGCTTCTTCGCTTGGGTCGCGACCCAGGACGCCAGGTCGCGCTCCTCAAGCGGCTCGAAGTGCATCGTCCGGAGCTGGGTGTGGGCGAGCAGCGCCTTCGCTCCCTGGCTGGTCTTCGGGACATGGGTCCCGCAGAGCAGCAAGCAGGTCATGGCGCTGGGTCGGTCCAAGTAGGCGACGATGTCCTTGTGCTCCGCAGCGCTCAAATGCTCGACGCCTCGCAACAGGACCACCTTGCGGCTCGCGAACATGGGCAAGGCGCAGGCGGCGTCCAAGGCTGGCCCACAGCCCTTGTCCTTCGCGTGGTAGACCTCTCTGGCGGCATCGGCCCCTTCAGCGCCCAAGAGGGTCTCGACCACGCGTCGGACAGCCACCTCGATCAAGTAGTCCTCGCTGCCGACGAAGAGGTAGGCAGCGGTGCTGCCTGCCTCACGTGGGAGGGAGGAGAGCGCGGCCTTGAGAGTTTGGGCGTTCGAAGTCTGACGCGCCAAGGACGATTCCTGGGTGAGCGAGCAGGAGCGCGGTGGCGGGTGCCGCCGCTCTCTCCCCCTGCCGCGTGCAGGGACGATGGTCAAGAGCAGCCTGTGGCGCTCTTCGGCGTTGATTCCCACCCCCCACCGGGCTAGCAGGAGCCTGGGTCCTCGTGGTCGGCCAGCAGATCTGGTCGCAGGCGCGCTGTGCCGCGAGGATCGGATGACGACCGACCACAGAGAGGGAGCCCATGACGCGAGTGGTGAGCATCGAGACGATGGCGTCGGCCGTCGGGGAGCAGGTGGAGCTGCGGGGGTGGCTTGCGAACAAGCGCTCGAGCGGCAAGCTTCACTTCTTGCAGCTTCGAGATGGCACCGGTGTGGTCCAGGTGGTCATGAGCAAGGCCGACGTGGACGAGGAGACCTTCGAGGCTGCCCGTCGTCTGACGCAAGAATCCTCGCTGCGTATCTGGGGCGAGGTGCGTCGTGACGAGCGCTCGCCCCTCGGGGTCGAGCTGACAGCGCTCGGGATGGTCGTTGTTCAGGAGGCGGAGCCCTACCCCATCTCTCCTAAGGAGCACGGGGTTGCCTTCCTGATGGAGCACCGACACCTGTGGCTGAGGGCCAAGCGCCAGCACGCGATCTTGCGCATTCGGGCCGAGATCATCGCTGCCGTGCGAGACCACTTGGATGCAGAGGGCTACCTCCTCGTGGACGCGCCGATCTTCACGCCCAGCGCTTGCGAAGGGACGACGACCCTCTTTGAGACCCAGTACTTCGACCAGACCGCCTACTTGACGCAGTCCGGCCAGCTCTACAACGAGGCTGCCGCGATGGCCTTCGGCAAGGTCTACTGCTTCGGTCCTACCTTCCGAGCCGAGAAGAGCAAGACCCGCCGCCACCTGACGGAGTTCTGGATGGTGGAGCCTGAGGCTGCTTGGCTTGAGCTTGAGGGTATCCTCGCGCTCGCAGAGAGCACGCTGCAGGCGGCGGTCCGCCGGGTCTTGGAGCGGCGCCGCGCCGAGCTGGAGGTGCTCGAGCGGGACACGACCGTGCTTGAGGCCAGCACCCAGCCCTTTCATCGCCTCGACTACGCGGAGGCGGTCGAGCGCCTTCAGAGACTGGGCTCGGACATTCAGTACGGCGAGGACTTCGGCGGAGATGACGAGACGATCCTGACCAAACAATTCGATCGTCCCATCATGATCACGCGCTACCCGCGCTCGATCAAGGCGTTCTACTTCAAGTCGGACCCCGCGGCACCAGACCGCGCGCTCTGCGTCGACGTGCTGGCGCCGGAGGGCTACGGCGAGGTCATCGGCGGCGGGCAGCGGGAGGAGTGCCTCGAGACCCTCACGGCGGCGATCGAGGCCCACGATCTGCCGGTGGACGCCTTCGGCTGGTACTTGGACCTCCGCCGTTACGGGAGCGTGCCGCACGGAGGCTTTGGCATGGGCATTGAGCGTGTGGTGGCGTGGATCTGTGGTCTCCACCATGTCAGGGAGACCATCCCCTTTCCGCGTATGCTGGACAAGATCATCCCTTGACCGCGTCCGGCGGGACTGGGGGCGGCTTGGCCGGTGTCGGGGCGTGGCGTGCGGAGCTTCCCGGTAGCAGCGCATCAGCACCCAAGCACAGCGCCAACGCGGCGAGCAGTGTGAGCGCGGCCTGTTCCGATGCGCCCGGACGTGCGTAGAGGATCCCGTCGGACGCGGAGAGAGCACCCGGCCACAAGGGCTGGCTGTGGTAGAGCATGGCCACGGAGCAGAGGCTCATGGCGAGGCACCACAGCGCGGCGGTGCTCCATCGGTCTCGTCGCAGGCGGGCCCGGCGGTAGGAGCTGACGATCCAGAGAAGCCCAGCGTAGACGAGGAGGACGTAGAGAGGGCGCACATCGCGGACGTCGACGGTCGACATCCACGTCTCGGCGACCTGCCGTTGCGGCGTACCCGGCTCAGTAAGGGGGACGTAGAGTGCGAGCAGTCCAGCCCAGCCGGTGAGCACGAGGCCGAGGGTCGGGAGCGCGCGACGAAGCGCTTGCGCTCTGGACAAGAGCCAGCGCAAGGTGCGTAGGATGCGGTCCCGAGGGCTCACCCTGGTGGGTTCGTCCGAGGGTGGACGTGAGGGAGTTCGAGGATGTGGTTGCACACAGACCTATTGTGGCCGACGCTCGCCCTGGCCTTCGTATGGGGGTCCCTGTGGGGCAGCTTCTTGAACGTCGTGATCTGGCGTTTGCCACGGGGCAAGAGCCTGATCCACCCCCCGAGCCACTGTCCGCATTGCGGCGCGGGCGTCCGGTGGTTCGACAACATCCCTATCTTTGCCTGGCTGTGGCTCCGGGGCAAGTGCCGGGACTGCGAGGCGCCGATCTCGGGTCGGTACCCTCTCGTGGAGCTGGTCGCAGCGCTGCTGACGGCGGCCTTGTGGTGGCACGTGGCTGCCCACCGGATCGACCTCGTCCCTGTGCAGACGCTGCTCGTGCCCTTTCTCTTTTGGCAGTTTTTCGTGCTGGTGTGTCTCGCGATCGCCTTGATTGACCTCGATCTCACGATCATTCCGCATGAGCTGACCTTCCCGACGATGGCGGCAGGGCTCGCCGCCGCCTTGCTGATTCCGAAGACGGGCACCTTCGAGACGCTCTATCCGCAGGTGGACATCGTCGACAGCGTGCTCGGGCTGGTGTTGGGCGCAGGGAGCCTGATTGCCGTCTTTCAGGGCTATAAGGCGCTCACTGGCCGGGTGGGCATGGGTGGCGGGGATGTGACCATGATCGGGATGATCGGAGCCTACCTTGGCTGGCAGAGCCTCGTTTTCGTGCTGCTCTTCTCCTCGCTGCAGGGTGTGCTCGTCGCTGTGGGCGCGGGCGTCTACCGGAAGATCCGCCCAGAGAAGGGCACCCTGCTGATCGAGGGTGCGCACAAGGCGTCCTTCTGGGAGAGCGATCCGGTCGCGGAGGAGGAGGCGCGACGCTTGGCGGAGCGCACGCGGGCCGCTGGAGGTGCTCCACCCGAGGGCGTTGATTCTGCGAAGGCGACACCGGAGTCCCCGAGCGAGGTGGCCCCTGCGGACGCTCTCGCTGAGTCGGACGCCGCGACGTTGGAGGGAGGCGAGGGCGGTGAGGAGGATGCGTTTCTTCAGCTCGCGATACCTTTCGGTCCCTTCCTCGCGCTGGCCGCGGTTCAGTACATCTTCGTCGGAGCGACCTTCTGGCGGTGGCTGATGGCGGGTGATGTCCCCTAGGCGTCCAGCGGAGACCCTGCGCGTCGCGCCGGGTGAGCGGCGCAGCCTGGGTCGCCAGCTCCTCCTCTGGTCGCTGCTCGTCTCGCTCGCGGTGGGCGTGCTGACGCTGCCTCTGTACCTCGCCCTGCTGGGCCAGCTCCGTGGGGCAGCGCTGCGGGAGGATCTTCGTCAGGTGCAGGGTTGGTGGAGCGCGTGGGCGGAGAACGCTGAGGGCGAGGCTGGCGCTGCCCGTGCTTGGTGCGCGCATGGCCAAGCCTTGTGGCCCCACGTGTTGGTCATCCAGCGCGCTGGCGATCGGCCCCTCTGTGGTACTGCGCCGACGGACGTGGCGAGCCGGCGTCGGGAGGTGCTGAGTGAGCGCTACGACGTCGAGGTGTCGCGTGCTCCGTGGGTCGCCCTGGCGGCGACGCTACATCGGGCGGTGTTCTTCTATCTGGCGCTCGCGCTCGTGCTGGCCGGTGTGTGGGTCCTGCGGCGCATTCGGCGGGAGGTTTTCGTGCCCCTGGAGCGCCTGGAGCGCGCCACCACGTCGGTGGAGCAGGGGCACTATGGGCAGGCCCTGGAGGTGTTGCCGCAGCGCGCGGTTGCGGAGGTTCAGGCCTTCGTGGACGCTTTCCGTGCGATGGCGGAAGCGCTTCGGGACAAGGAGCAGGAGCTGTCCTCGAAGGTGGCGGCGCTTGAGCGGGCCAACGCGCAGCTTGCAGAGGCGCAGGAGGCCCTCGTGCAGGCTGAGCGCCGCAGCACCCTGGGCACGATGGCGGCGGGCATCGCTCACGAGGTCGGCAACCCGCTGGCCGCGGTCATGGGGATGCTGCAGGTCGTGCTGCGCGGGAGACAGGACGGCGAGCGACAGCGTGAGCTCTTGGAGCGCAGCGTGGAGGAGCTGGAGCGGATGCGCCGCCTGCTCCGCGGCCTCTTGGACCTCGCCCGGGATGACGCCGCGGACGCATCGACGTGGGTCGCGCTGGCGCCGGTGGTGGAGCGCACGCGCGCTCTCTGGGAGCACGACCCGCGCGCGGGGGGAGTCCGCGTGTCGGTGGAGGGGCTTCGTCCGGAGCTTGTGGTACGCGCCCAGGAGGAGAAGTTGTCGCAGCTCCTGCTCAATCTCTTTCTGAACGCTGCGGACGCGCTGCGCTCCAGCGAGAGCTCGGATGGGGTGGTGCGCCTGTCGGTGGAGGAGGGCGGGCTCGGGGACGGCGAGGGTTGGTCGCTTGTCATCGAAGACAGTGGCCCTGGGATGACGGCCGCGGTTTTGGCGCGAGCGGCGCAGCCCTTCTTCACGACCAAGGGCGCGGGGCAGGGCACCGGCCTGGGGTTGTCGATCTGCGAAGGGCTGATGCGCAGCTGGGGAGGGGCGCTCCGGGTGGCGTCGGTGCCGGGCGAGGGTACGCGTGTGACGCTCTATTGGCCCTCGTCGTCGTCGTCACTCACGCCCCCCGGGGCGGGCCGTTCTGCCTCTGGGGGCAGCCCGTCGGGGAAGTAGTCCTTGATCTTGTAGAGCAGGGCGCGGTGCGAGATCTCCAGGAGACGGGCGGCGGCGGAGCGGTTGCCACGGGTTCGGGTGAGGGCACGGAGGATGTAGGCGTGCTCAAGGCGTAGCATGGCCTTTTTCAGCGAGTAGGCCTCGTCGTCTTCGGGGAGGGGTCCGGCTGTGTCGAGATCCGGCGGCCGGGGTTGCCAATGGTTCGGCAGGTGCTCGGCGCCGAGGAGGTCGTCGTCGGAGAGGACCATCATGCGTTCGAGCACATTCTGGAGCTCGCGCACGTTGCCTGGCCAGTCGTGTCCAAGGAGGCGCTCCATCGCCTGTGGGGAGAGGCCGCGGACCCGCCTGCCGAGGAGCTTGTTGTGGAGCTGGAGGAAGTGGTCGACGAGGAGTGGGATGTCTTCGGGGCGTTGGCGGAGAGGTGGCAGGTCGACTTTGACGACGTTGAGGCGGTAGAAGAGGTCTTCTCGGAAGCGGCCGGAGCGCACGAGCCCATCGAGGGGGGTCGCGCAGGCGGTGATGATGCGCACGTTGACGGGCCGCGGCTTGTGTTCGCCGACCCTCCGGATCTCTCCCTCTTGCAGGGCGCGTAGCAGCTTGACCTGCATGAGGAGCGGGAGATCCGCGATCTCGTCGAGGAACAGGGTCCCTCCGTCGGCGGCCTCGAAGAGGCCGCGGCGCTCGCTCTTGGCGTCGGTGAAGGCGCCGCGGGCGTGTCCAAAGAGCTCAGCTTCGAAGAGGGTCTCGGGGACGGCGCCGCAGTTGAGCGCGACGAAGGGGTGGTTGCGCCGGCCCGAGAGGTCGTGGAGGGCACGCGCGATCATCTCCTTTCCGGTGCCACTCTCGCCTTGTAGGAGGACCGTGGTGGGATAGTCGGCGACCTTGCGGACGGTCTCAAAGATCTGGTGCATGGCCGCGGATCGGGCGACGATAGCGCCGAGGCGCTGTGCGCCTCGGGATTCGTCGCGGAGGGCCTGGTGCTGCGCTTCGAGGGAGCGGTGCTCTTGGAGGCGCTGGAGGGTGAGGAGGAGGCGATCCTGGTCGATGGGCTTGTCGACATAGTCCCAGGCCCCTTTGCGTACGGCTTGCTGGGCCAGGGCGAGGGATCCGAAGGCGCTCATGAGGATGACGTCGGCGCGTACGCCCTTGTCTCGGAGGCGTTCGAGGAGCTGGAGCCCGTCGAGTTGCGGCATCCTGACATCACAGATGACGGCGAAGTAGTCTTGTTTTTGTAGGTGTTGGAGGGCCTGCAGGCCGTTGGCGCACTCCTCGCAGTGGTACCCCTCTTCCTCGAGTCGGAGCCGCAGTGCGAAGCGTAGGTTGGGCTCGTCATCGACGATGAGGAGTGCACGAGAGTCTGGCGTCATGGGTGCGATGTATGGGAAAGAGAAGGTAGCGAGCGGCGTCAGGCGATTTCTTGACAGTCTCTACGCACGGGATACGGTCGCTGGAAGGTCAAGCTAGGCCGTCCGAAGGGAGAGGACCATGGCCAAGGACAGGTACTTATTGGGGCTCGACATCGGCGCAAGCGCAGTCAAGGCGTGCTTGTTTAAGAGTTCGCGCCGAGGCGCGCTGCAGCTGGCAGCGTTGGACGTAGAGCCTCTGTCGAGCTCTGCGGTCGTCGAAGGCGAGCTGTTGAACGCTGGCGAGGTGGTGTCTGCCGTCTCGGAGCTCATCAAGCGCAACAAGATCAAGGTCAAGGAGTGCGCCATGATGGTCACCGGCTACTCGGTGATCATCAAGCGCATCGCGCTACCGACGATGACACGTCAGGAGCTCGAGACCGAGATCTACCACGAGGCTGCGCCCTACATCCCCTTCGAGGTGCAGGACGTGTACCTTGATGTGCACAAGCTGCGGGACCGGGAAGCGCAGGGCCAGATGGACGTGCTGCTGATCGCTGCGAAGAAGGACGTGGTCAACAGCTTCGCGTCGGTCTCTCGTGACGCTGGCTTGGAGCCGATGGTGATGGACACCAACGCCTTCGCTCTGCAGAACATCTACGAGCACAACTACGGCGAGAGCCGCGATGACACGGTGGTGCTGGTGGATGTAGGTGCGGTCTGGACGAACGTGTCCGTGCTGAGCGAAGGGACGACGGCCTACACGCGGGATCTTCTGGTGGCGGGCAACGCCATCACGGAGGAGATCCAGAAGCAGCTGGGTGTCGCTTTCGAGCAAGCCGAGGACATGAAGCTGGGCTTGACCGGGGAGCTGGACGTGGACGTCCCCGGCGAGGTGGATGGCATCGTCAGCCGTGCGTGCGACCGGATCGCCGCAGAGGTGCAGCGCTGCCTCGACTTCTACGCTTCGACAGCGTCCGATTCGATGTTCACGCGGATGATGCTGACGGGCGGTAGCGCGCGGCTGCCGCACTTGGTCGAGGCCCTTGAGCAGACCTGCGGGATGGAGGTGGAGCTGCTCAACCCGCTCGCGCAGGTGGCGCTGGACTCTCCGAGCAAGCTGAGCCCCGTGTTGGAGCACAAGATGGCCGTGGCAGCTGGCCTGGCCCTGCGCAGGAGTGACGAGACATGATGATCCGCATCAACCTCCTGCCTGTTCGGCAGGCACGCAAGCGAGAATCAGGCAAGCAGCAGATCCTGCTCGGCGCGGTGGTCATCGTGCTGCAGGTGGTGCTGATGCTGCTGCTCCTCTACGTCCCGAAGGCGAGCGAGGTGGAGGCGCTGACCGCGCAGAAGAACAGCCAGCAAGGCCAGCTTCGGGAGCTGGAGGCGCGCTCGCAAGAGCTGGAGCGCCTCCAGGAACAGCGGACCTCGCTGCGCCGCCAGGCGCTGATCTTGGACGCGCTCGAAGCCAACCGCGCGGGCCCCGTGCAGGTGATGGATGAGCTCAAGACCATCCTCAACGCACCAGCCACCGAGCTGGACCGCGCGGCGCAGGCCGCGCGAGGGTGGGACACGTCGTGGGATCCGACCTCGCTCTGGATCGAGCGCCTCGTGGAGACGGAGCAGAGCGTGGTCATCGAGGGGCTGGCGCGCCGGCGTGACGATGGCGCTGAGTTCAGCACGCGCCTCGCGACCTCGCCCTTCTTCAGCGACGTGCGTCTGGACGGCTTCCGTGAGCAGAGCGCGCAGCGCGGCAGCGGAGAGAGCCGCTTTCGTTTCACCATCCGAGCCACGGTGCGCTACGGCGCCCGCGGTGATGACCAAGGTTAGGGGGGCCGTATGGCTGACGTACTCGAGAAGTTTGAGCGCGTAGGCATCGCCGCGAAGATCGTCGTCCTCCTGATTCTGATGGCGGCCGTCGGTGGGGCGTTTTACGCGCTCGCTTACCAAAAGCTAGAGAAGGAGGCCGCGAGCCTCCAGCGCAACATCACGCAGATCAACTCGCGGATGGCGGAGCTGCGGGTGCAGACCGAGGCGATCGACGGCGTGCGGCGTGAGCTCGTGGACCTCTGCGAGCTCTACGACCTCTTCCTAGAGCGCCTCCCCCTGGACCGGGACGTGGAGAGCTTGTTGCGACGCGTGACCAGCCAGGCCGGCATCACGGGCGTTCGGCTCCGCGAGACCTTGGTGCTGCCCCCGGTCACGGGTCGGCAGTTCAATACGCAGCCCCTCACGGTGGCCCTGCTGGGTAGCTACGACCAAGTGACGGAGTTCTTCTACCTGCTCAGCCGCGAGCCGCGGATCATCAACGTGAGCAACGTGTCCATGACCGCGGAGCGCGGTGGTGGCCGTGGCGCCCGAGGTGGAGCCGTCGTGGGGCCGACCGTGCTCAACGTGACCGCCCGCCTGAGCACGTACTACGCGAGCTCGTCGGACAACCAAGGAGCTGAGGCATGCAGAAACTAACGAACAGCTCACGCCCTCGCCGTCTCGGCTGGACGGGCGCGCTCATGGCGCTGCTGCTCGCAGGTGCCACCCCACAGCTCACCGCCTGCGGCGGTGAAGAGGAGAGCGCAAGCGAGGAACGGGCCCGCCCCGCGCGGGCCGCTCGGAGCCGTGGCGCTAGTCGTGGCGGTCGTGGCGGTGGCGGCCCGGAGATCGAGGACGACGGGCGCGAGATCTCGCTTCGCCGGCTGCAAGCCGTGGAGCGCCGCGACTTCCCGGCCACCGCGCGAGACCCCTTCACGCCCCCCGTGCTGGCGGAGGACGATGATCAAGTGCTCGTGGTGTTCCAGCCCGAGTGCAACGTCGACAACGACCCGCTCGGGATGACGAACTACCGCGCCCTGCGCCTTATCGGCCTGGTCACCGGGACGACGGTGCCCCGCGCCATGTTCATCGCGCCAGGCAGTCCCCAAGCGATCATCCTGAGCGAGGGCGCGCTCGTAGGACCTAACTGCAACTTCAGGCTGCAGGAGATCCGCGACAACGAGGTGCACCTCCTGCGCATCGCAGGAGGGGAAGGACAGCAGCTGGGTGCCGTGATCGCGCTGCAGTCCGCTGAGCCCGAAGCCGAGGTCGAGGACGTCGACCGTCAGCGAGAGGAGGCCGAGTGACCACCACAAGCCCTACAATTTTGACTCCTACGTCCGAATCCCGTTTCGTTGAACCCGGTTCCCTCGGTGCCCCGCAGATGAGCGTGCGGTACAAGGCTCGTCGCCCAGTGGAGAGCGTCATGAACGCACTGACCCGGTCCTTCCTACTCTGCTTCCTCGTGGTTGGCACGCCGCTGTGGCTGGTCCATGCCACCGACGCTGCCGCGAACAACCGGCTCGGTGAGCTGCGTGTCGAGGAGGGCGCCGACAGCACGGTGATCCGCGTGCGCGGGAGCGGTCCGCTGACCTACTCGGCGTACCGCCTGCGCGCACCCTTGAGGCTCTTCGTGGACATCACCGACGCGAGCCTCGCGAGCGGCGGCCAGCAGGTCGATGTCCGGAACGGGGTCATCGCTGACGTCCGCCTGAGCGCTCGGGAGACCGACCTGCCCAACGGCGTGCGCATGATCATCACCTTCGACCGCGACGCGCTCTACGACGTGCGCGTCGAAGGGCGGGAGCTGGTCGTGTCCATCGACGGCGCCGATCGAAGGCCCTCCACGGTCGCCACGGGGAGCGCCGGCGCCGACGCCCTCGTCGCGGAACTTGAGGCATCTCAGGCGCGCATCGCCGCGCTGGAGAGCGCGCTGGCCGACGCCCGCAGCCGGGGCGCCTCGCAAGAGGAAGCGGTCCTGCGTGAGCAGCTCCGCCGAGAGGGCCAGGACCGCAGCGCCCTTGAGGCTCGGGTGGACGAGCTTCTGCGCGATCGCGACACCTTGGCGTCCGACGCGGCGCGCCTGCGCGCCGCGCTCGAGGCCTCTCAGCGCGAGGCTGGGGCCGCGCGCAGCGAAGCGGACGCCTTGCGCCGCGAGGCCGCAGCCGCTCGCGCCGAAGCGCAAGGCCTGGAGAGCGACGTGGCCCGGGAGCGGCAGCGCGCCCAAGAGCTGGAAGCGGAGATCCGTCGCCTCAGCGCCGAGCGCGGCGCAGACTCAGCCGACGTCCAGCGCCTGCGCGAAGAGCAGCGTGATCAATCGCAGCGCGTGGCGCGCGTGGAGGCGGAGCGTGACGCAGCGTTGCGGGCCGCTCAAGCGCGAGAGCAAGAGCTGCAAGCTGCTTTGGGCGCGTCCGAGAGCGACCGCGCGCGTCAGGCAGCGGTCATCGAGGCCCAGCGCGCGGAGCTGGAGGAGCTGCGCCGTCAGCAGAGCGCCGCGGCGGCGAGCGCGCCAGCAGCAAGCACCCCCTCGGAGGGGCCGGTGCGGGTGAGCGACGTGCGCTTCGAGCAACATGGCGATGTCCAGCGCGTCATCGTGGAGGGGACAGGGCCTCTGCAGCACGTCTCCAGCCCTTGGGAAGAAGGACAGGCACAGCTGGTCATCGAGGCGGGCGGCATGGCGGAGCGCCTGCAGCGTCGGCTCGACACCACCGCCTTCGACGGCCCGGTCCGCTCCGTGGCATCGTTCATGGGCGAGGACGGGAGGCCGCAGGTCGTCGTGGAGTTTAGCGGTGAGGTGACCGAGGTCCTGCGCCAAGAGGGCAGCCGCCTCGTGTGGGAGTTCCGCTCCGTTTCGCAGGCGGCGGTCGCCTCGACGAGCGCGCCATCGCACGACGCCCTGGCCCCGCAGCGCACCAGCCAGCAGCCCCGGGCGGGGGCCGCCGCCAGCGCCGGTCGTGCCCCAGGCACCACGACCCGCCGCCCGCGCATGCCGAACAAGCGCATCACGATCGACTTGCGTCAGGCGGACATCCACAACGTGCTGCGTCTCTTCGCGGAAGAGGGCAACATCAACGTGGTCACCGACAGCGGCGTGGCGGGCGTCGTGACGCTCCGGCTCCGCTCCGTGCCCCTCGATGAGGCCTTCGCCATCATCCTGCGCACGCAGCAGCTCGGCTGGGAACAGCAGGGCTCCATCATCCGGGTCGCGCCGCTGAGCGTCTTCGAAGCGGAGTACGAGGCTGAGCTCCGACGGCTCGCGGAATCGCGTGAAGTCGAGCCCCTGAGCGTGCGCATCATCACCGTCAACTACGCAGACGTGCGCCAGATCAACACCCTAGCAGGTCGGCTGCTCTCGAGCCGCGGATCTTCGGCGGTCGATACCCGCACGAACTCCCTCATCGTCACCGACGTGCGCTCCAACCTGGACGCCGTCGAGACGCTCATCCGCCAGCTCGACACCCAGACACCGCAGATCCTCATCGAAGCTCGCATCGTCGAGACCAACGACCAGTTCCGTCGCCAGCTCGGCATCCAGTGGGGTGGCTCCTTCGTCGCGGACCAAGCCCTCGGCAACTCGACGGGCCTGCTCTTCCCCTCGACCATCGGCATCGGTGGTGGCGCTACGGACGGCTCCTCGCCTACCGCTGGCACCTCCTCGTCGCCAAACTTCGCGGTTAACCTCCCCGCGCCTGCCGGTACCGGTACGGGTGGCGCCATCGGCTTCACCTTCGGATCGCTCTCCGGCGCGTTCAACTTGAACCTGCGCCTCAGCGCCGCGGAGTCGACCGGATCTGCAAAGATCATCTCCGCTCCCCGAATCATGACGCTGGACAACCAGACCGCGAGCATCTCGTCGGGTGTGTCCATCCCGGTGAGCGTCGTGTCCGCTGCCGGTGCACAGACCACCTTCTTTGACGCCTCGCTCTCGCTGAACGTGACCCCCCGCGTGACCCCGGATGGCAACATCTTCTTGCGCGTGTCCGTCTCCAAGAACGAGCCCGACTTCGAGAACACGGGCGCTCGTGGAGACCCGTCCATCGTCCGCCGCGAAGCGAACACCCAGCTCCTCGTGCGTGACGGTGACACCACGGTGATCGGTGGGATCTTCCAGCGGAACACCGGCTTCTCGTCCAGCTACGTGCCCTTCTTCAGCCGCATCCCCGTGATCGGCCCCCTGTTCAAGAACTCGTCTCAGACCGACGTCCGGAACGAGCTGCTCGTCTTCATCACCCCGCGCGTCGTCAACCGTGAGCTCTCCATCGACCGCGTCGGTGCGGGCGGTGACATGCGGCCCCCCGGCGACACCCGCGGCGGACGTTGATGGACGAGCGACCCCTGGCTCTGCTGGGGTTCATGGGTGCCGGAAAGACGACACTGGGCGCCGCGCTCGCACAACGTTCGGGGCGGCGCTTCGTCGATCTGGACGAGGCGGTCGAGGCAGCAATTGGGCAGCCGATCTCACGCATCTTCGCCACGCAGGGTGAGCGTGCCTTCCGTGACGCCGAGCTTCGCGTCCTGAACGCGCTGCTCACCGAGCGCAGCGCTGCGCCCCTCGTGATCGCCTTCGGCGGAGGTACCTTCGCCCAGCCGGACGTGCGCCAGCTCTGTGAGCAGCGCGGTGTTCAGACGCTGTGGCTTCGCGTACCGTGGGAGATCCTCCGCGCTCGGCTTGACGCGCCCGAGGAGCGGGCCAAGCGACCCCTGACCCGATCTGGAGAAGAGAGCCTCAAGCGCCTGTTGGACGAGCGGGAGGCGCTCTACGCGTTGGCACAGGGTAGCGTCGATGCCAGCGGCCCCGTCGAGGTGGTGCTGGACAGGATCTTGGCCTGGGAGGAGGCGTGCGAGACCAGCAGGTAGCCAGCGGCAGTGGCGTCTATCCCCTTCGCTACGTGCCAGGCGGCTCAGACCAGTGGGCAGAGGCAGTGCTCGGCCTCTGCCCCCAAGGCCGGCTCTTCGTGGTCACGGACGAGCGGGTGTGGCCTCTTCATGGGGAGGACTTCGTGCGACGTCTCCAGGCAACGGGCCGTGAGGTCTTCGCGGTGGTCTTGGCTGGAGGGGAGAGCGGGAAGCATCTGGAGAGCGTCACCGAGATCTGGGACCGCTGCTTGGAAGCCGAGATCCAGCGCGCGGACACGCTGGTAGCGTTCGGCGGGGGCGTGATCGGAGACCTCACGGCCTTCGCGGCATCCACGCTCTTGCGGGGTGTGTCCGTGATCCAGATGCCGACGACCCTGCTGGCGATGGCGGACGCCTCGATCGGTGGGAAGACGGGATTCAACCGACCCCAGGGGAAGAACTTGATCGGGACCTTCTGGCCGCCCAAGGCTGTGCTGGTCCCTGTCGCAACCCTCGCCACGCTGGATGCGCGTGAGATTCGGTCGGGTCTGGCGGAGGTGGTCAAGAGCGCGTGGCTCTCGGGGGAAGTAGACGTGGCGTGGCTTGAGCAGAGCGCAACCGGGTTGCGCGCGCGTGAGCTCACGCTGCTCAGCGAGGCAGCACGGCGGGCTGCGTCCTTGAAGATCGCCATCGTGTCCGACGACGAACGCGAGGCCGACCGACGCCGCTGGCTGAACTTCGGTCACACCTTCGGCCACGCCATTGAACAGATCATGGGGTACGGGGTGTGGACGCACGGCGAAGCGGTCGCTGTCGGGATGGTCATGGCGCAAGACCTGGCGGTCTCCTTGGGCATCGCGGATGCCAGGAGCGCGGAAAGGTTGCGCCTGTTGCTGGGTAGTCTAGACTTGCCCATAGAGACGCCAGCGCTGCCCATAGAGGCGCTGCGGCGTTCGCTGGGCGTCGACAAAAAGCGCCGGGGCGACGAGGTGACCTTCGTGTTGACGAGAAAACCCGGTGAAACTTTGACCTATGGACTGAGTTGGGTTCAAGTGGGAGCGTGGCTGGAACGCCGGCGGTCGGGTTCCTGACCAGGTGAGCTTGCACGCCTTGCGGATGTGAGGAGGCTTTCGATGAGACAGAACAACCGTCAGCTCATGCTCTTGGCAGCGGTCCTCATGGTGGGCTCTGCCTGCGCAGAGTACACGCCCGAGCTGTGGATCTCTTCCAACAAGCTGCTGGAGGCAGGGAGCTGTCAGCCCTCTGACGCGTTGGCGAACACGGGAGCGACGCTCCTCAACGGGGTGTTGGATGTCGAGTTCGCCTCGCAGTACGCGATGAACTTGGCGATTCGTAGCACGCTCGCGTCGTCGAACAGCGTGACGATCGAGGGTGGCGGGCAGGCTGGCGTCACCTCCGCGTGGGAGGCCAACGAGGTGCAATACACCCGCTTGGAGGTCAGCATCAGCAGCGCGACTCCCTTGGGCGTTGCCCTGCCCAAGCGCACGATCGAGCTCAGCGGCTCCGTGCGACCTGGTGCCAGCGTGTTGATGTCGCTCCCGGAGGTGCTGGACAGCGCGATGGTCAACGCGCTGCGTGAGTCTCCGCTGCTCGCGGAGCCCGGAGATGAAGTGAACCTCCGTCTGCGCGTGCGCCTCTACGGGCGCACCATGGGCAACCGCTCGGTGGACAGCAACGAGTTCACGTTCCCCGTCCGTGTCTGCCGTGGGTGCCTCTTCGTCATCCCACCTGCGGCGATCGACGCGGACTTCGGTTCCCTCAACTGTCGTAACTTCGCAAACTTCCAGGACGATAGCTGCTACCTAGGGCAAGACGTCCCCCTGGACTGCCGTGTCATCTGTCCCCTGCTGATCGATCGCCCCGGCGCCGATCCCTTCGGCTACTGCGAGCCCGCTGGCTTCTGAGCGAGGGGCCAAGCGCGGAACCTGACGACACCTCCATGGGCCCTGGAGCTTCCGCTCCTGGGCCCTTCGTGTTTCCGAGGGTAGCTCAGGAAGCTCAGGCGAACGCAGAGCCCTCCGGTAGCCCCTCCAGCAGCAGCGTGGTCGCGAGCAAGGTCGGTGGCGTGTCGGCGGGCGTCAGGGCGCATGCGTCCACGAACCCCTGCACAGACGCGCTGTGGAACGCGTAGGCCATGGAGCTCGCCTCCGGATGCGAGGTCAGCCACGGCGCGAGGAAGGCGTGTCCTGCCGCGTCCATGGTATCAGCGAGCGAATCACGGTCAGGGTGCGTCAATAGCCACTGGCGCAGGTCGGTGTAGGGCAAGGGGGCGATGGCAGCATCTCGCCCCATGGCCTTGAGAATCACCGCGCTCAGCCAGAGCGACCGGCTGCGCACAAGCTCGGGCGCAGCGACCTCCGACCCTGCCATCAAGCAGCGGGCGATCTGCTCCTTGGTCGCGCCTAGCAGGTCGTACAGCAGCAGCTCTTGGCACGCGACGGCGGCAATGCGCTGCGCCGCCAGCTCGACGTCGATGAGCCGGCGGAAAGGGCGGCGCGGCGCGACAGACATGAGGGGTCGCCGCTCGCAGAGCCCGGCGAAGAGCTCGCGGTCTTCGGTCTCGAGCAGCGAGAAGGGTGCGTCCGTAAGCGTCAGCTGGCCACGGTTCTCCAGGAGACGGACCTGACGCTGCAAGGTGAGCAGCGCAGCATGGCCGATGCGGTGCAGCATCTTCAAGGGGGTCGTAGCCAGCACCTTGGCTTGCAAGAGTGGATCCCCCTCGGGTGAGATCATGTCGAGCGCGATGTCGATGTGCCTGAGGGCCCGCTCGGATGCCCGACGCAGCGCGCTGCGATCACCCGGCGCGCCGCCGTCCGCCATCAGCACCCGCTGAGCGAGCACGCGATGCTGCGTGAGCAGCCCGTCGAGGACCTCTTCGAGCGCGAAGGAGGGCCAAGCGTCGGGGAGAGCGCCGAGTGCGCGTGCAAAGGGCGTCTGCTCAGGTTTTGAGCGCTCTTCCTCCAAGTGGAGGAGGAGCCCCTCGACGGGCTCGTGCTTTCCGTAGAGAAAGGTGATGGGTGGAGGGTTCTCCTCAACGACGCGACGCCGGATCTTCTTGGCCCATGTCGCTGGTTCGAGGAACGCGAACACCTCCAGGCTGTCCTCGCGGCTCAGATAGCCTGCATCTTCGAGCCGCGCAGAGCGCAGCCGGTAGGCGCGCTCCTGGAGGTCTGACGAGAGCTCCCATCGGCTGGCCTCCAGCAACCGGTGGCCTTCGCCAATGTCCATGGCATAGACCCTCTCCAGCACATGGCGGATCAGTGGACCGACAGTCTCCTCATCCGGGATCGCGATCGCATACACCCCACAGGGCGAGGAGCAGACGGGCGTGTCCAGTGACTCGATGACATCCAGGTCGTCTTCCCAGAGGAAGACGGCGATCCTCTCGCGGAGCCACAAGGCCGGGATCTCGGGATCCAAGGTGTGCCAGAAGCGCTCGAAGGGTGCGTCGGGGAGCTGAGAGAAGTGCTCCAACCAGCCCTCGACGCGGTCCAACACCAGCTCGTCACCCTGCCAAGCCTCGTAGTCGACGAAGGCGACCAGCTGCTCGGAGCGCGCGTAAGGGAGCAGCTCCCAGGCGTCGTCTACGCCGGCTTCCCGGACCAAGGCGTAGAAGTTCTGAGCGTCCATCGACTGCACGATGGCAGGCCCGTCGGGGTGCTCCACCAGCAAGTTGATTCTCTCGGTGGCACTGAGCGGTACCAGCGTGCCCGTTCGGGGATCGCGTCGGTGTAGGAGCGAGACTTGAGCCATAGGGGTCTGCTGAGCTGCGGAGGGGGTGCGCGAGTGTCGGGAGCGGGGCTCGAACCCGCACGGTGGAACCACCGGGAGATTTTAAGTCTCCTGCGTCTGCCAATTTCGCCATCCCGACGGCCGAAGCAAAACGACGGAAGCCGGTGGAGGCCTCGGAGGCCTTCACCGGCTTGGTCTCGCACGGTGTAGTGCGTTGGCTCAAGGAGCCGCCTACTCGGTGGCGAGCCCGTCGATGGTGGCGCCGGTCATGCTGAGGAAGAGGCCGACAGAGGCCGAGTCGGGGTTGCCGTCACCCGAGGTGTCGATGTCGAGGGCGAGGTCGACGACCAGACCGATGGCACCGCAGACCGTCTCGATGAAGCCGCAGATACCGTCCGCTCCGGCGCAGCCGGGGAAGGAGGGCTGCACACACTCGAGGATGACGCCGTCCACGGGGTCAACCTCGATCCCGATGAGGTCAGCGCCGTTGAGGCCGGTGCACTCGCAGTCGGCCGCGAGGCTGTTGACGATCGCCACGACCTGGTCGATCGGCACCACACCGCCGAGACGCCCACCCGGGGTGGCGCCGCTGTTCGTGGTGGCGATGCCCGTGGCGGTCTGGCTGACGGCAGCGCGGAGGAGCGCGTTCTGGATCTGCAGGTTGATGACCAGGTTCAGGTCTTCCGAGAAGCCAGAGGCGTCAATCTCAAGCGGGAAGGTCGCGGGGCCAGCCGTCATGGTGCTGCCTTCGATCTTCGCGTTGTTGAACTGCACCATGGGGCCGTACTGCTCGCTGAAGCTCGCGGCGCTCACGACGAAGCTCCCGTTGCCAGCGTTCCGTGCGTTCCACGACGCGGCGGCGTCGCCGGAGGCGTCGTTGGCGATGAAGCCAGCGATGCGGAAGCGGTCACCGGAGGTGTTGAAGCCGAGGTACTGAAGCACCAGCGCGAAGGAGTCCTCCTCGATGGCCTCGTCCAGGGTGTCCTGGAGGTCGAGGTCGCCGAGCAGCCCGCCGAGGGTGCTGAGCAGGATGCCGAGCGAGTTGTCGATCATCCCGTCCGCATCGAAGTCAAAGCAGCACTCACCGGTCGCGTCGGTCGGCAGCACGATGCGGTTGACGAAGGAGTAGGGGCCTTCGAAGTCCCACTCGCTGGCAGAGGGGCCCGGGAAGGGCACGCAGCCGCAGCCGTAGGGAGCCTCACCCGACCCACAGGTGGTCGGGCAGTCGTCTTCCGGCGGAGGGGGCGGAGGGGTCGTGTCGCCGCCAGTGTCCGTGTCGGTTCCGGGATCCGTGTCGGTCCCCGGATCCGTGTCGGTTCCGGGATCCGTATCACCCGTCACGTCGTTTCCGGGGCCAGGACCGGGCGTGTCGCTACCGGAGTCATCACCACAGGCAACAAAGGAGACGCTCATCGAGAGCGCGGCGAGCATGCAGAGCTTACGCAACATCACAAAACCTCCAACGAATGGACCAAGGGAGACAACAGGCAGTAAGGGGCCCTTCACCCCAAGCGCACGTCGATTCACTACGACGCAACGCAGGCAGTGCTAGCCGAGGTTGGCGGTGGAATCAAGCCAGTGGCGGACTTTGTCCGTAGCGCGAGAGCGAAGCCGGGTCGCTGGACGACCCGGTGGTGTGGAGGTCGGTGTTCGCCCGCCTCGCGGGACTGTTGAGATGGGGCGATGTGGTGTAGGAGACGGGTGGACCTCGTGCCAAGACGCTCAGAGGAAGGATCATGGCTGGGACCTTCGTGCACCTTCACGTGCACTCGCATTACTCGCTGCTCGACAGCACGGTGAAGCTGCCCGGGCTGGTCAAGCGGGCGCGCGAGCTGGGTATGGACGCGGTGGCGGTGACGGACCACGGCAACCTCTTCGGCGCGATCGAGTTTCAGAACGCGGCACGGGGGGCGGGGGTGCGCCCCCTCTTCGGCGCCGAGGTCAACGTCGTGCCTCCCGACGACGGTGATCCCCGACGCAGGCACTACCACCTCGTGCTCCTGTGCAAAGACGAGCAGGGCTACCGGAACCTTGTGCGCCTCGTCAGCCGCGCGAACCTCGATCACGTAGACAAGTTGGGGCGCCCGTTGACGACGTGGCAGGACCTGACCGAACACAGCGAAGGCCTCATCGCATTGAGCGGTGACCTCGGCGGAGAGCTGGCGCAGCTCCTCCTGCGCAAAGAGCCCGACGCGGCCGACCAGGCCCTCCAGCGCTACGTCGCGCTCTTTGGCCCGGACCACTTCTTCCTGGAGGTGCAGAGGAACGAGGGGTTGCCTGAGACCTACGAGGTCTGTGACGCGCTCCTCGACCTCGGCCGACGCCACCGGGTGCCGATCGTCGCCACAAACAACGTGCACTACCTGCGGGAGGGAGACCACCAAGCGCACGCCATGTTGATGTGCATCGGCATGGGAAAGCGGGTGGACCGCGAGATTCTCGGTCAACTCCCCCTCCGGGATCTCTACTTGGCGACGCCGGCAGAGATGTACGCCCGCTTTGAGGACGTGCCCGAGGTCGTTGAGCAGAGCGTCGCCATCGCCGAACGCTGCCGCGCCGCGATCCCCGTGGGGCAGACCTTCCTGCCCACCTATCAGGTGCCCGAAGGGTTCGACGTGGCGACCTACTTCGCGCATGTGTCGACGGTGGGTCTCGAAGAGCGCCTCCGCGCGATCGCTGCGACTGGGCGCAGCGTCGACGAGGCCGGCTATCGCGCGCGCCTCCGTCTCGAGATCGAGGTGATTCAGGCGATGGGGTTCGCGGGCTACTTCCTCATCGTGTGGGACTTCATCGCGTTCGCCCGCCACCACGGGATCCCCGTCGGGCCTGGTCGTGGGTCAGGGGCGGGTTCGCTCGTAGCCTATGCGCTGGGCATCACGGACCTGGATCCCATCCCCTACAACCTGCTTTTTGAACGCTTCTTGAATCCGGAGCGGGTCAGCATGCCGGACTTCGACATTGACTTCTGCCAAGATCGGCGTGGCGAGGTCATTGAGTACGTCTCGACGAAGTACGGAGAGCACAACGTAGGTCAGATCGTCACCTTCGGTCAGCTCAAGGCCAAGGCGGTCCTGCGGGACGTCGCGCGGGTGTTGGACTTGCCGCCCGCCGAGGGTGATCGCCTGGCCAAGCTCGTCCCGAATGACGTCAACATCACGCTGGAGCAGGCGCTCGAGCGGGAGCCTCTCCTGCGGCAAGCAGTGGAGAGTGACGATACCTTCGCGTTTCTCATGGAGAGCGCCCAGGCGCTCGAGGGCAACCACCGGAACACGGGGATGCACGCCGCTGGGGTTGTCATCTCCGAGGAGCCCCTCTGGGAGTACGTGCCGGTGTTTCGCGGCGTCAACGGCGAAATCGTTACCCAGTACGCCAAGAATGAGGTCGAGGCGGCGGGTCTCGTCAAGTTCGATTTCCTCGGCTTGAAGACGCTGACGGTCATCCATGATGCGATCACCATGGTGAACGAGGGACGACAGCCGGATCAGCGCCTCGATCTCGCGCAGCACTCCATGGAAGATCGCAAGGTCTACGAGCTCATCGCTTCGGGTGAGACAACGGGGATCTTTCAGATGGAGTCGGAGGGCTTCCGGAGGATCGTGCGGAGGCTGCGCCCAGACTGCTTCGAAGACATCGTCGCCGCAGTCGCGCTCTACCGACCTGGCCCGCTGGGTTCCGGAATGGTCTCGGACTTCATCGATTGCAAGCACGGCCGCAAAGCCGTCGTCTACCCACATCCTCGTTTGGAGGAGGTGCTGCGCGACACCTACGGGGTCATGGTCTACCAAGAACAGGTCATGCAGACGGCGCAGCGAATCGCGGGCTACAGCCTGGGCGGCGCAGATCTGCTCCGGCGCGCCATGGGCAAGAAGAAGCCTGAGGAGATGGAGAAGCAGCGCGCCATCTTCTTGGAGGGTGCCGCGAAGGAAGGCATCGACGCGCAGACGGCAGGGAGCATCTTCGATCTGATGGCGCACTTCGCGGGCTACGGCTTCAACAAGTCCCACTCCGCAGCCTACGCTGTCCTCACCTTCCAGACCGCCTACCTGAAGACCTACCACCCCTGCGAGTTCTATGCCGCGCTGATGACCAACGACGCGGACAAGACCGACAAGGTGGTGCGCACGATCTCAGACGCGCGTTCGCGTGGGATTCGCGTCCTTCCCCCCGACGTCAACCTGAGCCGCGCGTCCTTTTCGGTCTCCAGCGGGGCCATCCGCTTCGGCCTCGGCGCTGTTCGCGGCCTCGGCGCGGGTCCGGTCGAGGCCATGCAGGAGGCCATCCGCGAGGGAGGGGCCTTCACGTCGCTCTTCGACTTCTGCGAACGCATCGATCACGCACGCGTGTCGAAGCGCGTGATCGACGCGCTCATCCGGTGCGGCGCCTTCGATGGCCTCCACCCGGAGGCGTCGCAGGTGGACGACCCAAGCCTCACGACCATCGGTCGCTGGCGCGCGTCCATGGTGGCCGCCCTGGACCGGGCCGTCGAGCTTGGTCAGAAGAATCAGGAGGATCGTAGGACTGGCCAGGCCAACCTTTTCGCGCTCTTGGCTCCCTCGGCCGCTCCGAGCCTGGCACCTTCCCTCCCGGAGGTCGAAGGCTGGATGGACAAGGAGACCCTGCGTTGGGAAAAGGAGCTCTTGGGCTTCTTCGTGTCAGGCCATCCGCTGGACCGCTACGCGCGTGAAGTGCAGCGCTACACCACTAGCACGGCCGCTGCTGTGCAGGAGCTGGCTCGGGATGATGCGAGTGTCGTCCTCGCGGGGGTGCTGCAAGGCGTCAAGTCTCGGCCGCTGAAGAGCGGGCAGGGGCGTATGGCGGAGGCCCTGCTCGAGGACAGCACAGGCAGCGTGGAGCTCGTCGTCTTCGCTCGGGCGTACGCAGCCAACGAGGCGGCGCTGCAGAGCGACGAGCCGCTCTTGGTCTACGGCAAGCTGCGGGTCGAGGAGGTCGAAGGAGACGACGCCCGGCGCGTGCGGCTGGTCGTCGAGCGGATGCAGCCCCTGGCGGAGGCGCGGAGCGCCGGTGTCAACGAGGTGCTCATTGAGCTCAGCGAGAGCCTCGCCGAAGGCGAGATCCTCAGGACGCTCACCGAGCTCTTCGTGCGGCACCGCGGGGCGCTACCGGTGCGCTTGCGGCTGGTCTTGGATGAGGGCTGGGTCGACGTCACGCTGCCTCCCGACGTCTGCGTCCAAGCGAGCGACGAGCTGGTGTTTTCGGTGGAGCGTTGCTTGGGCGAGGGCAGCTTGAGGTTCTTGTAGGGAGGCCCTGGAAGCAGCGCACCAGCGGAGGTCGCCAGCGCAAGGGCTGGTCTCGCGCCCCCCTCCCTGCGTGGGTGCCGAAAGTTGGGGACAGGCACCGCTTGATTGGGTAGCCTCGGCTCGAGATGGAGCGCGCAGGCTTAGGACGTGTGAGGAGAGGAGTGCAACCATGGCTGAGGAGCGAGACGCGACCTTGGTGTTGATCGCGGACGACGACATGGACATCCGCGAGATTCTGGGTGACTGGCTCGAAGAGCAGGGCATGCTTTTCGTCGAAGCTCGCAACGGTGATGATGCCTTGGAGGCCATCCTCGTGCATCGGCCCGACGTGGTCTTCTTGGACGTGATGATGCCGGGGCTCAGTGGCTGGCAGATCTGCCAGTACGTGCGTTCTAAACCCGAACTCCGAGACACCGGTATCGTGGTGATCAGCGGTATCGGAGAGCGCGTCAACGACGCCGCGAGCCCGCTCTTCGGAGCGGACGAGCACCTGGACAAGCCCTTCGCTCTCGAGGACGTGGCAGCCGCGCTCGCGCGGGTGCTGGGCAAGCGAAGGCCCTAGAGCGTCCCGGGAGCAGAGGCTGACAGAGCGCTGGCCGAACGATCGATGGAGGCAGCCATGGGTCCGCGGGGGCGCTCAGCGAGCGTTGCCAGCGTTTCCGCCGAGGCGCTCAAGCGAGCGCATCGCCGCTTCGTGGCCGTCATCGAATTGGAGGGCCATGCGGTACTGTGCTTGGGCCTCTTCGAAGTCACCGTCCTCCTCGTAGAGGCGTCCGAGCAGGTGGTAGGCGGTTGCTAGGTAAGGGTGCCTCTCCAAGAGGGCCGCGAGCTGTCGCTGTGCGGTAGCCTTTGCCTCGTTGTCGCCCTTCTCTTTGTACGTACAGTAGACGAGCCGTGCGCTGGCCTCGGGAGCGATCTGGGCGTGGAGCCTTGAGGCGAGCGTGAGATGGTGTTGCGCTTCGTGGTAGCGCTCTTCGTCCATCGCTTGGATGCCTCGGCGGAGGGATTCTTCGGCACCGCGGGGATCCGCGACGCTGGCTGCGGGCAGGCTTGACGAGGTGATGCGCGTGCGGCGCCGCTGCGCTTGCTGCACCATCCGGTCGCGCGCGCTGCGGAAGATCTCCAAGACCTCGGCCAGCTGCATGCTAGCGTCGATGGGGAGGTCAGCCGAGTAGCGCTCGGACCCATAGTGCTGCTGGAGCTGGATGAGCCGTTGATCGATCTCATCGGGGTCCGCGCTCGCCTTCACCCCGAGAATCTCGTGCGCTTCTGCGGACTGGCAGCAGTCGAGCAGGCGCGCGACCTCGCGCACACGCTCTTCGAGGGTGGTTGGGAGGACCAGCACGCTGGGAGCGATGATCTCGCGGACCCAGCTGTGATGCACGTTGATGGCGTGCTCATCGAGCGAAGAGACCGGCCGGGCAATGCCGGCGCGACACATCGCCTCGGCGAAGCTCCACGCGATGCCGCGCTCGTCGCCGCTGGGCGCCCACGAGGCGACCGGGCGCCCCTCTCGCAGGCCGCTCCTGACGAAGGCGGGCATCGTGGCGAGACAGTCCTCCAGCAGAGCGCGCGACTCGGGAAGGAGCTGGAGGCTGTAGGCCATGCTCTGCGTGCGAGCGTCCTCGTCGAGGGCCGGCCAGAGGGCCCGCTCCAGCCCCTCGGCGACGACATCGAGGAGGCTGATTCGCATCCGGCCCTTCGACGTCACGAGGGAGTGATCCAGCTCAAAGTGGTAGCGAGCCCCAGTCAACTCAAAGGCTTGGGAGATCTTCTCTCGGCTCTGGAGCCTGAGGTACTCGTAGAGATCGCTCTCGGAGAAGACGCCGATCTTCACCAGCGCCTCGCCCTGCATGATGCCCTCGTTGAGCTGAAGATTACGCGCCCACTCGAACTCGACTTGGGAGATAACGCCGCGCCGGAGGAGGAACTTGCCGAGGTTCTCGGAGAGCAGGTTGGATTCGGCGTAGGCCGGGTGCCCGTCCACGAAGTAGAGCAGCTTCCGCGTGCCCTCGTGTTCCAGGAAGAGCATGCCTGTCGCGACCTGCTGGTAGATCGCGATCAGCAGGTCCGTGAGCACGTTGGCGTCCGAGATGCCCTGGGTAGGGAGCTCCCCCAGCGTGCCCTCCGATTCGGAGGAGAGCAGGTCCGAGGGGACGAGATCCCGAGGGTCCAGGGGACGGTACACGATGGACGTCGGCCCGGAGGTCGTCAGTGAGCCGTAGTGTGCGTCCTCGAAGGCGTGGTTGAGCAGGAAGAGCACCCGCGTCTTCGGGGCCGCCTGCTGCATGATCGCCGCCACCCGATGTGGGCCAGCGCCGCCCATGAGCGTGTCTAGGACGACCACGTCAGGCGTCACCTCCTCGAACACCCGCAGCGCGCCTCGCGCACCCTCCGCGAACCAGATCTGATGTCCTCGCAGCTGCATCCACGCTTTGAGCTGCTCGCGTTCATGTTTTCTGGCGCCAACCACGAGGAGTTGGAAGTGAGGCATGACGGCTCCGACCTAAGGACACGGGTGCGCAATGGCGAATCGCTCAGCGCATGACCGCAGAGCGACCCGTACCCTAGCATGCGGCAAGGTCAAGCGTTCGTCCACGGTGTTGCGGTCACAGGGCGTAGGGAGCAACGCCTCAGTGCGGTGCATCGGCTAGGCTGACCTGCGCCGCAGCCGCGAAGGGGCTGTCTGGGTGCTCTTGGACCAGGCGCTCGAGCTGGGCGATGGCCTCGCGTGGCCGGTCCAGGCGGAGCAGCGCGTCGGCCAGCCGGTAGCGGGCCTCGGGCACTGCTTCGGTCTGCGGGAAGTCCCGCAGCAGATCCTGCAGCCTGCGCTCAGCCGCCAGGGCGCGGTCCCGGCGGAGGTAGTAGTTGGCGACGTAGAGCTCATACGCGGCCAGCCGGTTGCGCAGGGCGCTGAGCCGGCGGGTCGCGTCGGCGTGGTGCTCGCCGGTGGGGTGCTCGTCCAGGTACACCTCGAAAGCGCGACGTGCAGCCGTAGCCGTGCGGCGGTCACGCTCGTAGGCCGGGGGCATGAGGAAGTTGTCCCGGGGCACTTGTCGCTCCCAACTCCTGGCGATGCGATAGCGAGCCTCACCCACCAGCTCATGGGAGGCGTGCATCTGCACGAAGTGTCGGAAGGCCTCGACGGCAGCCGCATGGGCATTGGCCCGCTCGAAGCTCTCGGCGATCCCGAAGTCCGCCAGGGGAGCGAAGCGCGAGTACGGGTGATCAATCCTCAGCGCGCGGAAGAGCTCACGCGCCCGCTCGTAGTCGCTGCGTCGCAGCGCCCGCCGCGCCTCCGCGTACGCCACCTCTGCGGCTTCGAGCCCATCCGCGGCGGTCTGGCCGCCTGCACAGCCAGGAGCGAGGCCCCACATCAGGGAGAAGAGGAGGGCCCAGCAGAGACCCAGCGCACCCGCACGCATCGTTCGTACCCCATAGCGGAAGGCCCTCCCGTGGTCCGGCGGCAGCGCGGCGGCACCGGCGGGAGCCAAGCCAGCGGGGTAGCACAGGGCGTGGATCCCAGCAAGCGATCGGGCGGGCCACCGCAGGGCGATCGCCCAACCCCACGTTGCGACCTCTACGCTGACCGACTGGCATCCCCGAGGTGTGCCAGGCACGCAAGCATCATCCTCCCGTCGCGCGCTCTCCTCTGGATGTCTCCTCCCCCGCACGCCGAGCGCAGCAGCCCCCTCGTGCTTCGCGCTGCGCCGTGGAACAGCGAGGTCGTGCTCACCGGCGGGTGCGGTTGCTGCTCCTTGCAGGAGCTGCTGGGTGCATTGGACGGCGCACAGGAACGATAGACGAACTCCCGCTGGTCTCGCCACGTCATCTCCCGCTCGTCTGGCCGCGTCGTTGAGGACGGCACATCGACGAGGAGCACGCCAGGACTCCAGGACAGTAGGCACGATGCCGCAGATGTAGGGCGTGCTTGTCAACCCTCGCTTCTGAGGGGACAATGCCGGTGGCAGCTCTTTCGTGACCGCAACATGGATCTGGGGGTACAGGCCCTCGTTGCGTCGAGGGCTGCCATCACCTGACCCGTCGTTCTGCCACGGCTTGCTCTTCCACGCGGAGGTGCGGTGATGGCTGGATCATCGACATGGGCGCGTGGTGGCGTGCGCCCCGCCGGACGC
>ERZ869909.293-NODE-293-length-68928-cov-6.492760_pt1 | contig 68928 bp, 64 predicted proteins | sample MGYA00520892_ERZ869909 | MGnify/ENA primary metagenome ERZ869909 (study PRJEB32215, sample SAMEA104723947) | bioreactor metagenome | biome: bioreactor; feature: anaerobic bioreactor; material: water | place: China | collected 2015-03-12 ...
TTGAAGCATTTGCTTCTTTTTTTATTTCCAACAAAAAAGAGAGCCTTCAAACATGAATGTTTGTCAACTCTCTGAAAAGCACAAATTGTGCTTTTAGTGTTTATCTACGCTTTTTTTTGGCTTTCGCCTTACGTGCAGCTTCGGACTTTAACTTACGTTTAACACCTGGCTTCACATAATACTCTCTTTTGCGAGCTTCAGCTAGGGTTCCGTTACGTGATACTTGACGCTTGAAACGACGCAGAGCATCATCTAGAACTTCGTTCTCTTTGAGTACGATTCTTGGCATATTCAACCTCCCCTCTGATGCAAGCAAGTTTATTATACATAAGTGTACTTTAAAATGCAAGAAAACTTGCTTAAAAAGCGAGATTTTTATAAATGATTGTCATGTAATAAAGTTTGAATCTATTTCTTATGTAGCTTATAATGATATAAAAAGAGGTGACCAATGAAAACGAAAAATCACATAAAGCGACAAGCTTTAAAAGACGGTTTAGATTTAGTTAACAACCAACATGTCCTTCAATGTCAAGTTTCTGATGATTTTATCATTGCATCAGTACAAGATCAATCTTCTACTTACAATGTATTACTTCATGTAAAGGATGATATTATTGACATGCACCAATGCTCTTGTGCTGAACATGATCAATTTGGTTGTAAGCATGTTGCAGCGGCTATTTACTATGCATTTGAAGATGAAATTGAAAAGAAAGATGCAGACAATGAATTGTCTGATGCTATTTTAGAAACATTAACCCCTCAAGAAGCTCAACTTTTTTTAATGGAACAACTCGATTTAGATGAAGAGTTAAAACAACGATTTGTTGATCGGTTTTCTTTTCATTTAGAAGAGGAATTTGATCAACTTTTCTACCTCATCAATGAATTTGCAGAAGCAGCAATAAAAAATCGATATTTTATTTACGGATATAATCAACATATTTTCGACAAAATTTTCTTTGAGTTTATTGACGAAATTGATGAAAATATTGAGAGATTATCATTGCAACATGCTCTATTAGCATTAAAAGAAATGTTTGACGTACTGATGACTTTTCAAAAAGAAAGTTACAATAGTGTTGTCATTGATTATGTCCATTACCTTGTTGGACGTATCATTGATTTATCCAACAGCAATGACGAACAAATCTTAGAAGATGCTTTTTTATGGGTTTCAATGCCGATAGTCAATTTACAATATGAATCGTTATACTTACTTGATGTGTATAACGATGGTTTTCTTAATGAACGTTTTATTGATTTGAAATACAACATTATTAAGTTTGCATATGATAATTTGGAAGAAAACCCTACAATTTTCCATCATATTTTAGCCCCAAAAATTGCAGAAACATACATTGAAGTTGTCTACTTTCAAAACAACAAAAAAAAGGAAGTTGATGATGTAATAGCTAAATTTAAAGATTTTCCTGCTATTATCATTCAACAAGCTCGTATTTATCATCATCAAAATAAACTTAAACAGTCCATAGAATTGCTAGAAAATAAACGATTTGATTTTAAAGAAGAACAATTTTATCAAATAGCTGTTGAAGCTCTAGAGTTTTTATACAAGAAAACAAATGATAAAGTTAATTTAAAGCGAATAAAACTTGAACAAGAAATTGAAGAAGCAAATGATTTTTCTGTTGAATACAAACTATTTAGAGAAAAAATTGGTGAAAAGAAATGGCCTGAAGTATATACCTTTGCCATTGAATATTTGAAAAAAAGAAAAATACCAAGGTATGAGTTCTTTCATCAACAACAAGAAATTAAGGAGCTAAAAAAAGAAATACTTCATTATAATCATATTGACATGATTGGTAGATATATAAATAGCTTTAAAAAGTTACCTAAAAATGAATTTCAAAAACTTATCGAAACAGCCATTGACAATAAGATGAGTGAAGGATCAACAGTAAGTATATACAATCAAGTTGTTCAATATTTAGATGCATTAAACGACACCATTGACGATGAGAAAACCATCTCTACTATTGTAAAAAAACTGTCAAAAAATTACCCTAGACGGACAAAACTCTTTGCGATGGTTAATGAGCATTTTAATAAAAAAATAGTGTGAATGCACACTATTTAATGGTGTTTACCATGGCAATTCTTAAATTTTTTTTTGCTACCACAAGGACACGGTTTATTTCTCGCTGGTTTTAAATCCACGAATTCACTTTCGTTGGCTTGAAAATCATTTTTTGATTGCAGTGCTAGCTCACTAGGTGTATAACCATTGTTCTCAAATATTCGCGTGTTGTTAGTAATATGAACAAGACAGTCAATAAATCCTTTTATGTTGTCTTCTTGAAAAATATAATTAAAACGATTAAAGACATTGAGAATCTCTTTGAGTGACTCGTTTCTTTGAACCATTTCATGCACAAGTATTGTGTGATCATCAATTTCTTGTTCAGTGAATTTTTTATCAGCAAACTCATGCTGAAGTATGTATTTCTTTAAATCATGATAAGGTTCTAATGGCTCAATGTAAAAACCATCACTGTATCTTAAAAACTCTTGTTGATTCGGTAAATAGCGAGGTTTATTTTTTTGGTTTGTTCGAATATACGTTACCACTTCTAAGTAATCATCAAAATCGGGCTGAATTTCAGGATGTGAAAGTAACCCTTGAAAAAGAGAATATTCATGATTATGTGTTTTCGCATATCGAACAAGAGCAAGTTCTGCTTCTTCAGTGGTAGTTTTCGTTGTTTCATAATGATTAAAAACATCTACAAAATCATCCAGTGTGATAATTCCATATAAAAACACCGATGCATTTGCATAAGTTGCAATTGTTTCTTTTCTTTGGCTAGAAATTCGTATCATAACTCTACTTTACCTACAGATGTGATTTATCACTATAATTAATAGCTTTGATCTGCTTTTTTCCCTTTAATAAGCGCAATCCCACTACTTGTACCAATTCGTGTTGCTCCAGCAGCAATCATCGCTTCTAAATCTTCGTATGTTTTTACGCCACCTGCTGCTTTGACTTCAATTTGCTTATCCGCTGTTTTTACAAGTAGTTTTACATCTTCTAAAGTTGCTCCTGATGTAGAAAAACCAGTGCTTGTTTTCACAAAATCTGCTTTTGCTAATTTAACACACTGTGTCGCAAATACTTTTTGATCATCGTTTAATAAACATGTTTCAATAATAACTTTTAAGATATTATCCCCAATCGCTTGTTTGATTTGCTTAATCTCATTAACAACATATTCTTGATCTTGTTCGATGACTTTCGCAATGTTAATGACCATATCGATTTCAGTTGCACCTTCAGCGATGCAATCTTGCGCTTCAAACACTTTTGTCTTTGTGCTGTTTTGTCCTAGTGGAAATCCTATAACAGCACACACTTTAACATCGCTGTCCTTAAGCTGTTTAAAGGCTAATGGTACGTAATTACCATGCACACATACACTTTTAAAGTGGTGTTCTTTTGCTTCATTACAAAGCGTAATGATGTCTTGTGTGGATGATGTAGGTTTTAAGTTTGTGTGATCAATGTATTTATTCATTTTCTTCTTGCTCCTTTATTTTATAGCGGTCATGCAATGCTTCTTTTGCAACCACATGATCACCTTTATAATACTCTTTTCCAAATTCTTTGTCTAAATAAGTTTCATCGCCTTTTCCTAAGATTAACACTGTATCAGAAGTGTTGGCTAAGGTGATGGCTTGACTTATGGCACTTGCTCGATCTTCAATAACAATGTAATTGGCATCGGTAATGCCCTCTTTAATTTGATCGCAAATTTGATGGACATCTTCATTGCGTTGATCTTCTTCTGTAAGAATAATCATATCGCAATACACATTGGCAATTTCACCAAGGACACTTCGTTTTTTCGTGTCTCGTTTACCAGCGGAACCAAATACACAGATGATGCGATGATCATCAGCCGTAATGGATTTGGCGTATTCAAAGCATTGAATAAACCCATCAGGAGTATGGGCAAAATCCACAATGGTAGTAAAACCACATTTAGACTCTAACACTTCCATTCTGCCATCAATTTGTGGAATATCACGAGTAAACTTAGCGAGAGTTTCAAGGGCTATGTTTCTTTTTTTACTAACAGCTAACATCGCAGCTACAAGATTTAAAACATTAAACTTAGCCACTAAATTAGTATGAACCTCTACCTCTGTGTTTGATATTGTTTCTACAATCTTAAAGGATGATGATTGTGGTGTTAGTTCAATATCTTCAATCATATAATCAGCATCGTTATCCACACCAAAGGTTACAACATTTGCACTTGTATAATCAATCATTTTAAGTGCGTAATCATCATCCATGTTGATAATTGCAAACCCTTCTTTTGGTAGCTGTTCAAACAATTTTGCTTTGGAAACAAAATAATTATCCATGGTTCCATGATAGTCTAAATGATCGTGGGTTAAATTGGTAAACACACCGACATCAAAGGCTACAGTATCAACACGATGTTGATCAAGACCAATCGAAGATACTTCTAAGGCCACAGATTGTACATTAGCGTTAACCATGTCATAAAAGGTACGATGTAAATCAATAATATCCGGTGTCGTCAATAAAGCAGGACGTTTTTCATCCGCAAACTCAATAGAGATAGTCCCAATGTAACCTGAGCGTTGACTTTGTCGATTAAAATGATGGATTAAGGAAGCAACGGTACTTTTACCATTGGTTCCCGTCACACCATACACATCCATTTTTGTGGATGGCTTTTGATAAAAGGTGTGCGCTACTTGATTGAGTGTTTTTAAAACATCTTTAACTTGAATATACGTGATGTTTTCCTTTTTTTCAACAATGGGATCACTATGCACAACGGCAATCGCTCCATTATCAATGGCTTGATTAACAAATCGATGACCATCAAAAACCATGCCTTTTAAACAAAAAAACAACCCCATTTGCGTTTTTTTGCGTGAGTCACTCATTAAATTTTTAACTTCTAAGTCTGGTGCTTGATTAAATATATCACTTAATAACATACTATCCCCTTATATTAATTTACCATAACACACATTGTTGGCAATTTGTGTTATTTGTACTTTTACAAGTTCATTAACTAAGCATTCATCATCCATCACAACAACGGGTATATAATGTTCACTATAACCAAAATACCCTTTTTCGTTTTTCGATTCAATAAGCACTGTCACCTCTTTTAACATGTAATTGGCTAAGTTTTGCTTTCTTAGTCTATTTGAAACGTCCAGTAGTTCTTTTGTTCTTTGTTTAATAACACTTGCTTCTACATGTCCATCAAGTGTTGCCGCAACTGTGTTTTTACGTTTAGAATATGGAAACACATGCAGAAACCCAAGTTCTAATGCTTCTATGTTTGCCTTAGATTGGTTAAATTGATCATTAGTCTCCCCAACAAATCCAGCAATGACATCACTACTAATCATAACATCAGGCATCAGTTGCCGAATTAAGTTTATCTTTTTAAAAAAGTAATCCATTGTATAAGGCCGATTCATGTTGTAGAGTACTTCATCATTTGCGGATTGTAGTGGAATATGAAGATGCTTGGCAATCTTTGGTTGAACTGACATAAACTGTAGTAAATCATCATGAAGTTCAGTAATTTCAATGGATGAGATGCGAATTCTCTCTAATCCTTCAATTGTTACTAATTGCTTTAGTAAACTTAACAATGATTCTCCTTTATCACCTTTATACTTTCCAATATGAATCCCCGTTAAGACAATTTCTTTATGATTTGCACCAACTAGCGCTTTTGCATGTTCCACAATTTGATCAATGTCCACTGATTTTTCTTTTCCTCGAGCAAGTGGAATAACACAAAAGGAACAATACTGTTCACAACCATCTTGGATCTTTAAAAAGGCTCGTGTTTTAGCTGTATTAACGTGCGATAAATCACTCATTAATTTACGTTTAAGAACAATTTCATCAAAATGCTCTTTATCATCTTGATAAATCATTGTATCAATTTCTTTGATTTTTGCAAGGTTATCACTGTCAGCCGTTAATGAACAACCGACCACGACAATATGTGCATCAGGATTGTTTTTAATAGCTTGTTTGATTTTTTGACGAGATTTTGCGGCTGCGGCGTTTGTGACAGCGCATGTGTTAATGATGTATGTGTCTGCTTTTTCTTTAAAATCAACTTGCTTCATGTTTGCTTGTTTCATTGCATGCACATATCGATCTGATTCTACAGCATTAACCTTGCATCCTAATGTTGAAATGGCAAATGTTCTCAATCTTACACCTCACTAACTTTTAAAAATGCTTTTTTGCTTGTCGCTTTCATTGCTTTTTTATGTAACACATCATTGGCTAGTAACCACTTTTTTGTTTCTTCAACATCGTTGTTGATGACATGTTGAGCAAACGTTTCTATTGCACGATCATCTACAATACTATTATAAAATGGAAATCGTTTCGTTACTTTAAAATCATCAACCTCAAATAAAATGTTTGCCTTTTTATGATACAACATCATCAGTTGGTCTTTTACAAGCACTAAATGACATTCACTAAACTTCGCCAAAAATGGATAGTGACCATAGTAGCTTACATCAATCATGTTGGAAGCGTATGATTTATACAGCTTAAAAAACTGATCTAGTTCAAACACAACGGGTCGTTTATCAAACAAAGCATTGTATAACTCATCAAAAAATGCCACGAATATTTTACTGTCTTTATGATAAAAATGCGGCAATGACTCATACACAGATGCACATTCCACATGCAACAAATGGTTTTTCTGTGTATTTGTTAAGTTTGGCCATATATCAAACACTTGGTTACGTGCTTGTTCAAATGCTTTTTGAAGTGCTTCTTTATTTTGTGTAGAGGTGTAATAGACATCCAATAAAATGGCATCCATTTCATTTTTCACTTCAAAGATTGACTCATGCTTATTTACAACCTCTAACTTACGTTTGTTTGTCTTTGCAAACTCATCTTTTAATAAGGATTGTTTATGATGTTTCATTAAAAACTGTTGGATGGTTTTAATCATAATAGCCTCCAAGTAGCGTCATCGCCATCATCGCTGCTGTTTCTGAGCGTAAAACACGATGGGTTAAACTTGCTTGTTGAAATCCTAACAGTTCAAAATGAGCGACTTCCTCTTGAGTAAAGCCCCCTTCAGGACCGACAATGACACTAACGGATTGTTGGTGTTTCATTTTTGGTAGTTGCACACTTTGATCGGTGTTTTCATACAATAAAATCTTATGATCACTATGTATATCTTTTAATTGTGGAATTGTTAGTGGTCCAATAATTTTAGGTAGTGTTAATCGATGCGAAGTTTCCGCTGCTTCTTGTGCAATCGTTGCAAATCGTAGTAGTTTTTTCTCCATGTCTTTTTTTGAAAAAGAAACAACACAACGTGAAGCATGAAGCAAAATAATCTTACTAACACCAAGTTCAGTCGCTTTTGCAATGACAAGCTCTAGTTTTTCTTTTTTAATAAGTGACATAATTAAAGTAATATCAGTGGCAATATCACTTTTCTTAGTAATCGGTTTAGTTAGTAAAGCATTTTCAATGTTTTGATCAACTTGCGCAAAAAAACCATTCCCATGAAAATCGACTAATCGAATTGTCGTGTGTGGCTTGCTTTTTAGTACATTCTTTAAATGAAACTGAATGTCTTTGTTTAGTTTTACTTGTTCATTAAGTGCTAAGTGTTGATCAATGAAATATTGTTGCATACTACCCCTTGTGTGATTGTGTCACTTGTTGTATTTCTTTTTGCGTTAATGCTCGATATTGTCCAACTGACAGTCCATCCAATGTTAGTGGTCCAATTTGATAGCGAAGCAAGTGGACGATTGGTTTGTTAATGGCTTCAAACATCCTACGGACAATCCGATTTTTTCCTTGATGGATACAAATCCCAATCGAAGTTGTGTTGTCTTTGTTTTTTTTGACAAACTCTATGCTAGCTGGATCAGAGTAACTACCATCATCTAATAAAACACCTTTTTCTAATTGTTGAATTAGTTTTGAATTAATGCTACCAGCAATCGTAGCTTTGTAGTATTTACTTATGTTGTTGGATGGATGCATGACTTTATTGGCAAACTCACCATCGTTTGTTAACAACAACAACCCTGTTGTATCTTTATCTAAACGACCTACAGGAAAAATACGAGCGTTTGTTTTAATGAGGGAAACAACATCTTTTCGATTGCGATCATCGCCTACTGAACTTATCGTGTTTTTCGGTTTGTACAACATGTAATACTCAAATTCTTCTAAAGTGACGATCTGATCATCAACCATAACAACATCATCACTAGTCACGCTTACTCCTTGTGTGGTTATTACTTGATTGTTTACTTTCACTCGCTTTGCTTCAATAAGTGCTTCTGACTTTCTTAAGGAAGCAACCCCTGCCTTTGCTAAGTACTTGTGCAAGCGCATTGGTTTATCCATGATAAAGTTCATCTCCCTCTTTCATGGATGTTTCTTCCCATTTTGGAAGTTCATCTAAATCCAGTAAATTAAACACATCTAAAAATTCTGGAGTAACCTCATATAAAATAGGTCTTCCAGGAGTTGTTTCACGTCCTGCTTCGACAATTAAGTCTAAAGACTGTAGTTTTCGTATCATTAAATCACAGTTAACTCCACGAATTTCTTCGATTTGGGAGCGAGTGATCGGTTGTTTATACGCAATAATCGCCAATGTTTCTAATGCCGATTGCGATAAAGAACGTGTTGATTTGAGTTGTAAGTAAAAAGAAAGTGTTGGATATACCTCATCAATCGTCACAAACTTTACGACATCTAATGATTGATGAATCATAATAGCGTGATGTTGCTGATGATAGTGGTCATTTAAATCATCGATTGCTTGTTGGATACTCATTATCTCTTGTGAGGTAGCTTGTGCAATTTGCTCTAAGGTAATACCTTCATCCCCAGCGACAAAGATTAGTCCTTCAATTTTCGTCTTTAGGTTGTCCATACTCTCTCCTTTGTAAATACACATGATCATCATCAATTGTAAAACTTAACTCCTGTAATCGTATCATATCCAATATAGCTAGAAAGGTTACGATCATCTCTTGAATATCACTTGCTTTTTTAAAGAGCTCCTCCATTAAAAATGAGGAAGAAAACGTCAATATATCTTTTCGCAACTCATTGACACGCGCAGATACCGATAGCTCTTTGTTTGTTGTTTTTAGTTCAAATGGGTTACTTAAGCGTACCCTTGCCATTACCTTTTCAAATGCCTTTAGTAAATCATGTGGACTTTGATGTTTAATTTGTTGTTTTTGATGATCAAAGGTTGTAGGTGGTTTTGATAATAGTTGCATCCGTTTCTCATATCGCTCTTTTAGTTGAAGCGATATCTTCTTTGCTTGTTCATAAGCTAATAAGCGATCCACAATATCCATGGGTTGTTCTTGTTGTTCACTATCAAACTCTACTTTCGCAGTAGGTATAAGCTTTTTTGATTTGTATTCAATAAGACCCGCTAATTCAGAAATATACTCAGTTGCTATTTCAAATTGACGCTCTTTCATGCTGTGAATGTATGCTTGATATTGACTAATAAGCACTGAAACATCCAAGTCAAAAAGATCAAGTTTTTTTTCCTTGATCAAATAAAGCATCAAATCTAAGGGACCTTCGAACTGATCGATGGTTATGTAAAACATAAAATCACCTTCGCTATTATACCATAAGCTTTTGTTGTTCTACGATAAAACTGTATCAATTAGTGGACTACTTGCAGTCGCCTCATTTTTAATTTCAAATGTACTGCTTAAATGATCTAGATAATCTTGATCAAGTGGTTCATCATGATACACCATGCAAAGGACATCATCTTTATTAATAAAATCACCTACTTTAACCGTTAAAATTAAACCTACCCCATAATTGATAGGATCTTCTTTTGTTTTTCTTCCTGCTCCTAGTGCCATAGCAGATAACCCTAGTTGTTGTGTGTGAATTTTACTGATGTATCCTGATTTTTTGGCTAACAGTGCTGAGCGTTCTTTTGACTTAGGTAATAGTTTTATATTATCCACAACACTAGGATCACCATGTTGTGCTTTTATCATTTCTTTTAACTTAGCAAGTGCAGCACCTGAAGTAAGTGCTTCATATGCTTTTTCTTTTGCCTTATCAACATCATCAAACACTTCAGATTGTACAAGCATGATCGCTGCAGCTTCAACACACAAATCTCTTAAATCTTCTGGCCCTTCATTGTTTAAAGTCGCAATCGCTTCTTTTACTTCAATAGCATTACCTATAGAATAACCAAGTGGTTGATCCATTGAACTAATTAGAGCACGAGTATCACGATTGTTGTTTTTACCAATGGCAATCATTGCTTTTGCAAGTAAAATAGCATCTTCTTTGTTTTGCATAAAAGCACCATCACCATATTTAACATCCAATAAAATCGTATCTGCTCCTGATGCTAATTTTTTTGACATAATCGAAGAAGCAATTAATGGGATTGAAGATACCGTTGCGGTAACATCGCGTAGCCCATAAAGAATTTTATCAGCTGGTACTAAATTTTGGGTTTGTTCAATAATGGCACAATTAATGGTGTTGACTTGATCAATAAACTCTTGGTTGGTTAATGAAGTAGAAAAATTAGGAATGGAGGCTAATTTATCAATGGTTCCACCTGTATGACCAAGCCCTTTACCACTCATTTTAGCTACTTTGCCACCACATGCCGCAACGAGTGGTGTTAATACTAAACTAGTCTTATCACCCACACCACCCGTGGAGTGTTTATCGCATGTTTTACCTTCAATGTTGGATAAATCAATCACATCACCACTGTCTTTCATTGCGTTGGTTAAATACGACGTCTCAAGATCATTAAGACCATTTAAGACAATCGCCATAAGTAGCGCACTGCTTTGATAATCAGGAATGTTCTTTTGCACCATTTCATTTATCCAAAACTCAATTTCTTGTTTTGTGAGTTCTTTTTTGTCTCTTTTTTTTGCAATAATTTCAATCATGTTCATATACATTTCCCTCTTTTCTTTCAATTAATGCATGCTTGCATTGTTTGATGGATAAGCCATCGTATTCTTCACTTACAATGGGAATATTAAAATTAACATTCACTATTACTCGTTTTTGTACTTTTTCATCTAAGGCATGTTGAGCATTTTCAATATCGACAAGTACAATGGGGTAGTCATATTTCATGACATACTCAAGCAATGTGTCATTTAATTTGTCGTATTGGTCGATGATCGCTACAACATTATGGTTGTTTTTAAAGTGTCTTTCATCAATGATTTTCGGTGTAACAACACTCTTTAAGGTGTTTTGCCATGATTTTGAAATAAGAAACAACCGTTTATCTTCTGATAATACAAAGGTCGCTGGAGCCGCAAAACTAGATAAACATATTTCTTGATCGATGCTACTTTTACTTAACACCACAAACAACACACCATCTTTTAAAGGAACATAGTTTTTATGATGAATTTTAATCTTTACTTTCGCAAATTTTAAAAACATCAAAGTCCACAGTCGTGCTGTCTCATACACAACTTCATAAGGTTGCTTTTTAGCGTGTAAGCTTGAAAAAAACATCGGTATTGCAAAAAAGAAACATTTTATACTCACCATCATTTTTTTAAACATACCGCTGATACTCCTCTACACTAAATTGCTCAAACTCTATAGTTTTTATTTTTTTAAATACCGCTAAATCAATGGTTGGAAAATAAACATCCCCATGTTGATAATCATTAATTCGACTTAATAAAATTGTTTGTGCATGTGGCATCATTTGTTTGTATATTTCACCACCACCTGCAACCATAAGTGTATCTTCAGATTGTTTAAATCGATCAATTAGTTGATCAATATCAAAAACAAGATGAACATTGCTTGCGACTACTTGGTAGTCTTTGTTGGTTGTTAAAAGGTAGATAGTTCGATCTTTTAGTACACTTGGTAGTGACTCAAATGTCTTTCTTCCCATTAATACATGTTTGTGCAACGTTTGTTGTTTAAAAAACTGCAAATCTTCCTTTACATGCCATGGCATGTTGTTGTCTTTGCCTAACAACATGTTGTGATTAACTGCCGCAATTAACGTTATCATTACACACTTACCTTACCGGCAATGTGTGGATGTGGATCATAATTGTCTAACACAAAATCATCGATATCATACTCTTCAATGTTTTGATGATGATTGACGATACGTAATGTTGGTAATCCTTTTAAGGTTCGACTACGTTGTATGTTTACTTGTTTTATGTGATCATTGTAAATATGAACATCTCCAAAAGTGTGTACAAATTCTCTTGCTTGTAGTTGACACACATCCGCCACAATCATAAGTAGTAGCGCATACGATGCTATATTAAATGGAACACCTAAAAACACATCGGCACTACGTTGATAAAGTTGTAGTGATAACGTGTTGTCATTTCCTACATAAAACTGCATAAGCGTATGACATGGAGGAAGTGCCATGTCATCCACTTCTGCTGGATTCCATGCACTAATAATGTGTCTTCTTGAAGTTGGGTTTTCTTGTATGGAAGTGATGATTTTTTTAAGTTGATCTACACCATTAAAATCACGCCACTGTTTGCCATACACCGGTCCTAAATCTCCGTGTTTTTTTGCAAACTCTTCGTCTGTTTTTATTTTCTCTACAAACTCAGCGAGTGATTCTTGTTGATAATCAGGATGCTTTTGATAATCTTTGTATGGCCATTCATTCCAAATGCGAACGTTGTTATCGACTAAGTATTTTATGTTAGTATCCCCTTTTAAAAACCAAAGTAGTTCAACTAAGACTGACTTAAAATGAACTTTCTTTGTTGTTAACATTGGAAACCCTTGTCGTAAATCAAAACGCATTTGATAGCCAAATGTTCCTATTGTCCCTGTTTGGGTACGATCTTGTCTTGGTTGACCATGATGCAAAACATGATCAATCAAATCTAAATATTGTTTCATATGTATCACCTTGTGAATATTATACAACACAATGCGTCATTAACAAACGATAAACAGCGCTTCTTAAAAAAAGAAACCATCTCTACGATGGTTTAAAGTGACTTTACAAAGTCATGTATTTTTTCAAGTGCTGTTTTTAAGTGAGGCAAACTATAAGAGTATGAAATTCGTACAAATCCTTCTCCACCTTTTCCAAAAGCAACCCCTGGTATGATTGCGACATGTTGTTGTTCTAAAAGTTGATTGGCAAACTCCTCACTACTAAGACTTGTTGAGCGAATATCGACAAACACATAAAAAGCACCACGAGGTTTTATAACATCAAGACCTATGCTTTTGATTTTTGATACCACATACCCTTGTCGATGTAAATATTCTTGTTTCATCATGGCAATGTTTTCATCGCCATTTTTTAATGCTTCAACACCTGCAAATTGACTTACACTAGAAGCACACATTAAGGAGTATTGATGAATACGAACCATAGGTTCTAATAATGATGCGTGTGCACACACATAACCTAGACGCCATCCTGTCATTGCGTATGCTTTTGAAAAACCATTAATAACTATTACTTTATGTTTGATGCTCTTAAAATGAGCCAATGAAGCATGCTTATGATCATAAGTTAGTTCACTGTATATTTCATCAGAGATTATGATGCCTTCAAAGTTCTCTAAAAGTGGGACAAGTGCTTCATACTCTTGATAATTCATGGTCGCACCGGTTGGGTTGTTTGGATACGATAAAATAATGGCTTTTGTTTTGGATGTTAGATGCTGTGAAAGTAGTTGTGGTGTAATGATAAAATTATCGTTTGCTGTTGTTTCAACGGCAATGACTTTTGCTCCTGTAAGCTGTGCTAATGGTTCATACGACACAAACGCAGGTTGAAAGACAAGCACTTCATCGTCTTTGTTGACGTAACTGCGAAACGCTAAATCAAGTGCTTCACTAGCTCCAACAGTAACTAACACTTCTTTTTCAGGATCATAGTCTATGTTGTACTTTCGTTTATAGAACGATGCGATTTCAACTTTGAGTGCCGAAAATCCTTCCACTGGAGCATACCATGTTTTTCCTTGTTGAAGGGCGTGCATGGCTACTTCACGGATATGAAACGGTGTCGAAAAATCAGGTTCTCCAATGGTTAAAGATAGTACATCGTCATATTCTAACGCCATCTTAAAAAACTTACGAATACCTTCTTTATCTATGCGTTTTACATACTCATTCATACGCTCATTTTCTCACGATTGTCTGTTTGTTGTTGAAAGTGAATGCCAAGCTCTTTGTATTTTTTTAGTACAAAGCGAGTGGATGTCGACATCACACCATCGAGTGTAGCAAGTCTTGAAGAAACAAAGTTGGCAATATCCATCATTGACTCAGCTAAAACAAACACCGCTAAATCATACTCACCTGCCATTAAATACACGCTCTCCACTTCAGGATAATGACTAACCACTTGAATAATCTCATCAAATCCGACATCTTTTTTAGGGTTTGTTTTTACTTCAATTAAGGCAGAAACATACGGATGATCACACATGGTAGTATCAATAATAGGCCGATAACCACGAATAATCTTTTTTTGTTGATACTCATTTATAATATCTTGTACTTCATTGAAAGTTAGTCCCATCATGCTCGCAATATCTTCTAATGACATTTGCGGATGCTTCATAATTAGTTGCAATACGTTGTCCATAAGTGCACTCCTTTAAAACTATTGTAAAACACAACCTGTGGATGTCAATAAAAAAGTAGTGAAGGTTCACTACTTCTCTTTAAGAGGATTGACTTTCTAAAAATGATACTTTTTCTGCCACTACTTCACAGTAATAAAAGGGTCGGTTGTCTTTTGTATCAAAGCTATTGGCTTGTAATCGACCTTTAACACCAACTAAAGAACCAATCTTGCATACAGTGCTAGCACTTTCTGCAACCCCACGCCATAGTGTGCACATAATTAAGTCTTTATCAAACTCACCATGTACATTTCGATAATTACGATCGACTTCCAGCAACAAGTTTGCAACTTTGTTTCCAGATGCTGTTTCTCTTATTTCTGGAAGCTCCACTACTTTTCCTACCAACACGATTTGATTTAACATTGTTTTTTCTCCTTTAATGTATCCCCTATTATGAACTCTTTTTAAAAGGTTTCAAATGAAAAAAAGTGTCCGTTTAGACACTTTTCACAGGCTTTACTTTGATTAATACTTTGTTTTAATCAAGTTAGTTCTTTTTTGTAACTTCAACAACACTTGTTAATGTTTCAAGGTTGTCTTTGGCTTGTTGTAAATCTTCTAGAGTTAATGATTCAATCGCATCAATAACATCAAAGTATGAATCATTCTTTAATGAGTAGTGAAGTAGCTGTGTCATGATGGAGCTTGGGCGATTAAACACACGCAAACTAGAAAAGATCCAACGACGTTTCATTTGTTCAAACGCTTGTTTGTTCACTGTTAGTTTTTGAAGTTGTTCTAAGACAAAATTATTGGCTTCTTCTTTTTTGATGTTTTCAAATAAAAACAACACATGCCCATAATCTTGCTCAATATCCACATCATAATCAAACAACTCGTTAATAATTCCTTGGTCCATCCATTGTTGATAATCATCGTTTATCTCACTAAAATGACTCTCTAATAATACTTTAATAGCCCATTGTTGTTTTAATCGTGCTTTTGATGTGGAAGCAAAAGATGTTATTGGTAAAGCGACCGTTACTTTATTTTGACTAACATCCATGTTCATGCTGAAGCTTTGTGGTAAATGATCAAAGGTTTCATTAACAACCATTGGTTTAATGTCCATCTTTTGTGTGTTTTTGCTTGCAAGTGGATGATTTTCTATCCACTGCTTAATCACATTCACATCTTCAAAAGACACGATTACCATGGTTAGTTGACTTGGGTGATAAAACAAATTATACGCTTGTATTAAATCATCATGCGTAATGTTTTGAACACTTTCCTTTGATCCTCCAATGTCGTTTTTCATTGGATGCTCACGATATAAATTCGCAAAGGTTTGCTTTAATAACATCGCTTCTGGCATTTGATCATACATGGATAACTCTTGTAAGATAATCCCTTTTTCTTTTTGCGTGGATGCTTCACTAATCGATACGTCATTTACCATATCCATTAACAAGGTCATTGGTTTTTTAAGTGGGTTTGTCGTTGAAAAGTAATACACTGTTTCATGATAAGAAGTAAACGCATTTACGTTGGCACCACATTTTGTAAACTCCCCCATGATGTTACCGAGTTCACTTTCAAAAAGCTGATGTTCTAAAAAGTGAGCTAGTCCTGGTTGTAAATGTTTTTCTTGTTGATTAAGAAGCACACTCGTTGTTAATCCACCAAAAGCAGTCCCAATACCAACCGCTTGATTGACAAACGACTTTTTTGACACAACGATGACTCTCATGTTGGATTGTGTCGTAAATTCCACTATCTTTTCATTGTATGGGTTGTCAATGATGTTCATGCTTGCTCTCCTTTTAATACATAGGTAAGTAACTCTTCCCACAGTGATACTGCTTGGACAACATCAAGCTTGCTTACTTGTTGAATGTCTTTAATTAGTTGTTCACTTGAAAAAGGTTGTTGAATTAAGGCATAACTATAATGCAAATTTACATAACTTAATAATTCATCTTCGGCGTTTTTTATCGCATTGATAATCATCGTTTTTGCTTGATTAAGTAAATCTTCATCAATGTCTAATAGTGCCCCAACTTGTTGATTAATTAGCTCTTTAACTTCATCAATATTGCTTGTATCAATACCAGTTTTAATTAAACATAGCCCATCAAATGCAATGTATTGCGAATAAATCGAATAACATAAACTTCTTTTTTCTCTAATTTCGACAAACAAATACGACGTTGGTAGTTGACCTAATACCGCAACCGCAAGACGATTGGCTAAATAAAGTGGGTGGTCCATGCTAACGTTTGTTTTAAGTAGTTTAATAAGTTGTGTTTGTGTGGTGTCTTTACTTTCAACTACATCTTCTATTTTTTCTTTAGCAAGAGCTTCACATTCAAAAGGATAAAAATGCTCTTTAATGTTTAAAGTATCATAATAAAGTGCTTTTGCATCTTCTTTAGTAATATTACCGATAACATACACTGAAGTGTGAGCTTGTAAATAGACATCTTTAAAAAACTTCTGCACATCTTGAAGTGTTGTTTCTTCTAATGTGTTTAAGTCACCATCTAAGTTAATCGCAATCACACTATCTTCACCTAGTGCTTCAAATGCTTTTATTTGTGCAAGTTTGCTTGGTTGATCTAGATCACGAATAAGCGATGATCGTACTTGTGCTTTGGCTTCTAAAAAAGTCTCTTGATTTAGCAGTGGATAGTGTGTCATATTGACAAACCATTCACTATGTTTTTCTAAAAGCTTGCTATCATCCGCAAACTGCGGATCCATTACTTTACTTGCGATTTGCAAAACCATGTTTTTACCATAACCAACTACACCACTAGAAAAAGTCGTGCCATACAAATGATCTTTAATGGACAACATTTCTTTTTTAGTTGGGTATTTTTCATTTCGATCTTCTAACATGTACATAAGCAGTGCTGCAAGCGTTGTGTTTTGCTTACTAATTGAAAACATGCGTCGTAGTACTATGGTAATATCTTTAAATTTGTCGGTAGCTTTAAAAACAAAGTTTTCGTTCGCTTGTGTTTGTTTAACCATTTTTTATCCATACTCCTTGTGAATTTGTTATAATTGAATCAGTTAGTGAGGTATTACTATGAAACCAATCTCTTCTTTCTCGTGTTTAATAATCATAGACATGATTAATGGGTTTGTCAAAGAAGGTCCTTTGGCTGATCCTGCTATCCGTCTAATTATCGAACCTATTGAACAAATTATCAAGGATTTTAAACAAAAAGATTATCCAATCATCGCCCTTTGTGATGCTCATGATCTTGACTGTGGTGAATTTGATGTATTTTTACCCCATTGCATCAAAGGTGATCAAGAAAGTGAATTAATCGATGAGTTTAAGCCTTATTCATCTTCGATGGTATTGTGTGAGAAAAACAGTGTTAATGGATTTTTATCACCTGCATTTAAAGAGTGGTTTGATGATCAACCTTTTTATACAAACTATGTTGTTGTTGGTTGTGTAACGGACATATGTGTGCTTAACTTTGCAAGTACACTGCAAGCGTATTTACACCAACACAACGTTGATAGTCATGTTGTTGTAAGTAAAGATACAAGTGAAACCTATCACACTGATGATCATCCAAGAGAAACCTTTAATCACATGGCCTACACTTTAATGGCCCAGTTAGGAGTAAAAGTAAACGATTATGTTACATTCGACAACCTCTAATTTACCTTTATACATCGATTTTTATGAGTTAACGATGGCTCAATCTTACTTTAAAGCGAACCAACATCACCATAAAGCAACCTTTGATATGTTTGTGCGAAAAATTCCACAATCTGGTGGCTACATGGTGTTTAATGGCTTGCATCAGTTTATTGAACTTGTTAAAAACTTTAGTTTTGAGAAAACCCACATTGATTACTTATCATCAACGGGTTATTTTGATGATGACTTTTTAGAGTATCTTGCTACGTTAACGTTGTCTTTAGATATACAAGCGATGCCTGAAGGGTCTGTTTGTTTTGCCAATGAACCACTTGTAACCATTCATGGCAATATTATTGAAGCACAACTGATGGAAACATTGCTGTTGGCTTCACTTAATTACCCTACTTTAGTCACAACTAAAGCAAGCCGTATTAAAAATGTTGCTTTTAATAAGACGTTGATGGAGTTTGGTGCACGACGTGCACATGGATTTGATGCTGGTGTTCTTGGTGCTCGTGCTTCTTTTATTGCTGGTTTTGATTCTACTTCTAACACGCAGGCTGGGCAATTGTATGATATTCCTGTCACAGGTACCATTGCTCACTCCTTTATCCAGCTCTTTGAAGATGAGTACACTGCCTTTTTAGAATATTGTAAAATTAACCCGACCAATAGTGTGTTGCTAGTGGATACTTATGACACTTTACGCTCTGGTGTCCCAAATGCCATTAAAGTCGCAAAAGAATATTTAATACCCAATGGTTACTCATTAAAAGCAATCCGTCTTGATTCTGGTGATTTAGCTTACTTATCAAAAAAAGCACGGAAAATGTTAGATGAAGCAGGTTTAACTTCCACTAAGATTATTGCAAGTAATTCACTTGATGAAACACTGATTCAAGAGCTTCTAAATCAAAATGCCGCAATTGATGGTTTTGGTATTGGTGAAAGCTTAATTACATCCAAAGCAGATCCAGTTATTAGTGGTGTGTATAAACTCGTTGCTTACCAACAAAATGAGCATATGGTCGCGAAAATTAAAATTAGTGACAACATTGAAAAAATTACAAACCCAGGTTGTAAAAAAGTTGTTCGCTTTTATGATAAAGAGACAAACAAAGCACTTGCGGATTGCTTGTTTTTAAATGATGAGATAGTACCTACGGATTCCTTTTTGCTTTTTGATCCTAACGCTACTTGGAAACAAAAGAAAATAAGCAATTACACCATTCGAGAAATGTTAGTTCCGATATTTACACATGGTACATGTGTGTATAAAATTCCAACACTGCAACAAACAAGAGAATATTGTGCCTCTGAAATTGAAAGCTTATACGATGAAATGAAACGACTATCGTTTCCTCATAAATACTATGTTGATTTATCATTAAACCTTTATAACTTAAGGAAACAACTCATTGATTCTCACCAACAAGCAAAAATAACTCAACAATAAACATAAAACAATCCCAGAGTGATTCACTCTGGGATTGTTGCTTAATGATTGTTTTTCTTGTGTTTTATCGTTTACCAGGATCATATGGCTCCCCTGCAGCTTTAGGAGCGGCAGAACGGCCGGATGTAAAGGCTAAAACGATAATGGTTGTAAGATATGGTATGGACTTAAATACGTTGCTAGGGATGCCTAAATTGGCTAAGAAAGGAATGCCTGTATAAGCTGCGGCGATGGTTTGCATTAAACCAAAGAAGAATGCAGCCATTAAAATACGACTTGGTTTCCATTGCCCAAATATGAGTACAGCTAAGGCTAGAAATCCAAAACCACTAACGGTTCCATTAAACGCTGTTGTGACGGGAACCATTAAGATAAGGCCACCCATTCCTGCTAATAAACCAGAAATCATAACTCCCGCTAAACGCATGCGGCGTACTTTAACACCGGCAGAATCTGCAGCTTGAGGATGTTCACCACAAGCACGTAAGCGTAAGCCAAAACGAGTTTTCAATAAGAAGAACGCTGAAATACCTAGAATAAGGATCCCAATGTAGGTTGTAATGTATGTGTTTGTAAAAAACATACGACCAAGTATTGGAATTTGTGACAAGATTGGTACTTGCGCAATACGGTATTGATTAATAAACGTTACTTGTTGAACACCAATCGCCATTCTTGCAGTAAAGATAGCAAAGGCTGGCGCAAACAAGTTTAGTGCAGTACCACTAATAACTTGATTGGCGTTATGATAAATGGAAGCGTATGCGTGAAAGAGCGATAAAATAACTCCCGTGCCTCCAGCTACTAATAGTGATAACAACAACAAGCCTTGACCACTCATCGTTGCTTGCATGCGATTCATAAAGAACAAACCAACAAAAGCACCGACAATCATAATACCATCCAACGCAATGTTAATTACACCACTACGTTCAGAAAACATGCCTCCTAAGGCTACAACAAGTAGTGGAATGGAGTAAAACATGGTTTGTTGGGTTAAAAAGTATAAGGTACTCATGCTTTGTCTCCTTTCATTTTACGAGCAATTTTCTCAAAGACACCTTTAAAGGCTAAAGCAAAGGCGGAAAAGTAGATGATAATCGCTACCATCATATCGATTACTTCAGGTACAAAATCAAAACGTTGCATATAAAATCCACCGATGTTTAAGTGTGCAATAAACAGCCCACTAAAGACAATGGCTAAAGGATGTGAGTTTGCCAATAAAGCGACAGGTATTCCATTAAATCCTTCCATTGGAATCCGATCAAGTACTTCAATATGAACACCGGTACCGGATAAGTACACTAAACCACCAGCAAGTCCTGCAAGTGCTCCAGCAATCATCATGGATAACACGATGTTTCTTTTTTCATTGATTCCTGCATATTTTGCCGCATCACGATTAAATCCTACTGCTTTTAATTCAAAACCAAAGGTTGTACGATCAATAATAATGTACACAATAATCGCAACCACAATGGCAATTAAAATCCCACCATTAGCACCTGAATTTGGTAATAGTGTATCAAATCCCCACTTAGGTACAGTTGCTAAAGAAGGAGTGATGGATTGATTACGTAAGCTATCATAGGTTGTCCGTACGACAAAGAAGTTAACCATAAACACACCAATGTAATTTAACATGATGGACGTAATAACTTCATTGACATTACGAAATGCCTTTAATAAACCAATAATCGCTGCCCATAAACTTCCTGCAATAAAGGAACCAATCAAGGCAACAATCCATAAAATCGATGTTGGTAAGAAAGTCCAGTGTACACCAATGTATATAGCCACAAAACCACCAACAATAAATTGACCACTAGCACCAATATTAAATAGTCCAGTTTTAAATGCAAAGCCAACGGATAACCCCGTTAAAATTATCGGTGTAGCAGTATATAATACACTACCGATACCACGAGGGATACTATTAAAGCCTCCACGTATGACAGTCATAAACCCATAATACGCATCGTATGGATTGGTGACGTATAAAATAATATAACCTATAATTAATCCCGCTAAGATCGCAATCAGTGAAGATGCAATGGATTTAAAGCCATCGCTTTGTAACAGTTTATGCATCGATTGTTACCTCCTCACGTTTTGAACCAGACATGTATAGTCCAAGTTCTTGTTGGGTGACTTGTGCTGGATCAACTTCTCCAACTAACTCCCCTTCATATATAACTAAAATACGATCACTAACTTCTAACACTTCATTTAATTCTAAGGATATAAGCAGTACTGCTTTATTTAAGTCTCGTTGTGCAATAAGTTGTTTATGAATGTATTCAATGGCACCTACATCTAAACCACGAGTTGGTGTAACCGCTAAAACAATATCAGGATCACGATCAAGTTCTCTTGCTACAATTGCTTTTTGTTGGTTACCACCTGACATAGAACGCGTGTTTGTTTTAGCATTTCTACCTGCACGAATGTCATACTGTTCAATTAAACGATTTGCATGATTAAGTCGGTTTTTAAACTTAATAAAACCATTTTTTTGAAAGTCTTTTTTATGGTATGTTTGTAATACTAAGTTTTCCGATAAATCAAAATCCAACACTAAACCGTGTTTATGTCGATCTTCTGGTATGTGGGCTAAATTAGATTGATAGCGAGCAAACACATTTTTATTCGCCATTTCTTCACCATTAAGCACAATGCTTCCTGATTCAATTGGAATCATTCCTGAAATCGCATAAATAAGTTCCGATTGACCATTTCCTTCAATGCCTGCTAAACATAAAATTTCCCCTGCTTTTACATCAAAGCTGATATTGTTTACGGCTGGTTTAGAACCATGTTTGCTTGCAACTGTTAAGTTACGCACAGATAAAATAACATCACTTGGTTTTGAAGGTTCTTTTTCAATGGTGAAATCAACCTTACGTCCTACCATCATCTCTGACATTTCTTCTTTAGATACATCCGCGACATTTTCAGTTCCTATGTATTGTCCCCGACGCAGCACTGTTACACGATCAGCAACTGCTTTAATTTCATTTAACTTGTGGGTAATAAACACAATGGACTTACCTTCTGAAATTAATCGCTTCATGATTTTCATAAGTTCATCAATTTCTTGTGGTGTTAATACGGCTGTTGGTTCATCAAAGATTAAAATATCGTTGTTGCGATAAAGCATTTTCAATATTTCAACACGTTGTTGTTGTCCAACACTGATGTCGTAAATATACGCATCAGGATCTACACGTAAGTTGTATTGTTCACTTAACTCCACAATACGTTTTCGTGCATTGGATAGTTTTAACATGCCTTTATCAACATCCTCTACCCCTAAAACAATGTTTTCTAAGACAGTAAATGTTTCCACCAACTTAAAATGTTGGTGCACCATTCCAATCCCTAGAGCATTAGCATCATTAGGGTTGTGAATGTTGTGTGATTCACCTTTGATTTTAATGGTCCCTTTATCTGGTGTGTATAATCCAAAAAGGATACTCATTAAAGTTGATTTCCCTGCTCCATTTTCTCCAAGTAAAGCGTGAATTTCACCCTTTTTTACTTGTAAAGAAACGTGGTCATTTGCTAAGACACCTGGAAATTGTTTGGTAATATCAATCATTTCAATTACATATTCCATAGTCACTCTCCACCTTTATTGAACTAATTATACATGAAAAAACAAACAAGTGAAACAAATAATGCCCATAAAAAAAAGACCGGCTTAGCCAGTCTTTTGTGGGTTTTCTTAGTCTGTAACTGTTACTGTTACAAATTCTGTTGGAATTTCAGAAGCAGATTCAACATCTTCGTCTTTTAACATTCCAGTGCGGATACCATCTGTATCTGCAACAAGTGCAGCAAAGATTGCATCATAATCAGCTTTTGTGAATGTGCTAAAACGTGAGAAGTCTTCAGGTAAACCAACACCATCAACTGTTACATCAAGAGTTACTGATTCTCCACCTTTAAATGCGTCAGCATAGTAATCTTCCAATGCCATGTATACAGAAGTTCCTAATCCTTTTAAAGCAGATGTAATAACAGTTGCTGATTCATCGCGTTGATCAACGTCAACACCGATAACTTTTCCATCATTAGCTTCTGCGGCTGCCATTACTGAGTTACCAGCACCACCAGCTGCAGCAAAGATAACTTCTACACCTGAATCAAACCATGCAGCAGCGCGTGTTTGGTGACCAGGAGTTGGTTCAAAGTCGCCTAAGTATGTGTATTGAATGGTTACATTTTCTTCTAGTTTAGCTGCAGCATATTCTGCACCTTGAACAAATCCATAACCGAAACGTACAACAGCAGGTACTGCCATACCACCCATAAATCCTAGGCTACGATATCCATCCATTACTGCTGCATAACCAGCTAAGAATCCAGCTTGGTCTTCAGCATAGAAAATGGAATGAACATTGTCTTCAATTCTAAATTCTGTGTATGTTCCATCTTGTGGGAAACCATCAAGAAGAACAAATTTTACTTCTGGGAACAAATCTTGAGCTTGGAATATTGCAGGCTCAAACAAGAATCCAGGAGTAACAATAACTTTCGCGCCAGCTTCTACAGCTAACGTGATCGAGTTAATGTACTGTTGAGTGTCTTGTGCTGCAGGAGCATAATATTTGTAAGTAATATCATTATCCTCCGCATAGTCTCTTAACCCTTCCCAAGCACCTTGGTTAAAGGATTTGTCATCAATAGTACCAACATCAGTAATCAGTGCTAGTTCATATGTACGATCTCTAGGATCGTCCGCACCGTTGTCTGATGAAGGTGCACATGCACTAATCGTCAATGCCATTAACGCGACAAGTAAGATTAATAATTTTTTCATGTAAATCTTCCTCCATTGCAGTTTATCTGCTAGTTATTATTGTAGTACAAAGTTACGTAATAATCAATAAGTTGTCCTTAAAAGTCGTAAGCGATTGCATAAATATAGCTAATTTTTGTCACAAAAAGAAAACCGACGATGTTTTGTCGGTTTATTGATCATCTTTACTGACAAGTACTTCTCTAGGTTTTGAACCTTGTGGTGGACCAATAATTTCTTCCATTTCGAGTGAATCCATCATGCGCGCAGCGCGATTATAACCTAAGGAGAAGCGTCGTTGAATCATCGATGTCGATGCTTTTTGATTGGATATCACAAAGTCTTTTATATCTTCATACAGAGGATCATCACTAGCTAAGACAAAACCATTATTAGACTCTACACCATCTAAGTCCATAAACGCATCTTCATATTGTGGTTTACCTTGTCCAATGGCTGCTTGTGCTACTTTTTTCACTTCATCATCACTGACAAACACACCTTGAATTCGAATCGGATTAGGTTCACCAATAGGCACATACAACATATCCCCTGACCCAAGTAGTTTTTCAGCTCCACCAACATCTAAGATGGTTCGTGAATCGACGTTGCTTGATACCGCAAAAGCAATACGAGAAGGAATGTTTGCTTTAATAATACCCGTAATAACATCCGTGGATGGCCGTTGAGTGGCGACAATCAAATGGATACCAGCAGCTCGTGCAAGCTGTGTGATTCGTTGAATTGAAGCTTCTACTTCTTTTCCAGCAACAATCATTAAATCCGCAAGCTCATCAATGATGACAACAATTTTTGGCATAATTGATAAATGCTCTTGAGGATACGCTAATACTTTTTCATTGTAGGCGCTAATGTTACGGACACCTACTTTTGCAAACACATCGTAGCGATTTTCCATCGTACTAACAACTGTCTTTAATGCTTTAGCGGCTGTAGATGCATCAGAAACAACAGGTGCAATCAGATGAGGGATATCATGATAAGCAGTAAATTCTACCTTTTTAGGATCAATTAAAAGCATTTTAACTTCACTTGGTGTGCTTCTAAGTAATAGCGTCGTAATAATGGCGTTTACCGCGACACTTTTACCACTTCCGGTTGCTCCAGCAATTAGTAAATGTGGCATTTTATCAAGTTCACCATAAATAGCTTGCCCCATTAGATTTTTACCTAAGGCAAACAATAGCTTACGATCGGCTTTTTCACTTGGTATGCTCTCCATAATTTCAAGCAAACGTACCGGTGTCATTTCAACATTTGGTATTTCAACACCGACTGCATTACGACCAGGTATCGGTGCTTCAATACGAATATCTTTTGCTTGCAAACTCATTTTTATGTTATCGGATAAACTAGCAATTTTTGATATTTTTACATTGGAGTCAGGACGAATTTCAAATTTTGTCACCGATGGTCCAATGTGATAAGTAATTAGCTCGGCGTGAATTTGAAATTGCTCCAACAGTTCAATGAGTTGTTTTCCTTTACGTTGGGCAACGGTATTGTTGATGCTGCTACCTTTTTTAGATTTAAAGGCATCCAACAAACTTAAAGATGGCAATGTATAGCTTTTAATGACATCAATGGTAGCGGCAGATGTCGTTTTACTTTCACTAACAACCGCTTGTTTAACTGGTGTTTTGTTTGTCACACTATCACTATCAATAAACACTGATTTTTTGGCTTCACTTTTTGCAATTGCTTCATCCATCGATTGTGCTGAAGGAGTTTCAAATAAATCCAGTTGTTTGTCTTTGATTGGTTTATCTTTTTTCTTAACTTTATCTTTTTTAAACAAACTTGGCATTTTAAAGGTGAAGGATGGGAAAATAATCGGTCCAACAAGCAAGTACAGCGAAAAAATCGTAATCGTCACTAATACAACCCACGTTCCTTCCCTTGCTACAAGTGAACTTACAACACCATACAATATCGCCCCAAAGATTCCAGCCTGTGCTGGCAAGGATTCATTAAAGATCAGCAGTGCACGTGATAAGTAGTTTGTTAAGTAACTAAAACCACTTTCTATGGTTGTGCTTGCTAAAGCAAGATACAAATACAAAGCCACTAGCGCTAATATTAATCCAATCGTTATTTTTCCTTTAGGAAACACAAGTTGCTTTTTAAAAAGCATTCCTAAAGCGACGATAAACAATAGTGCATACACAAAGATAGGATAACTACCAAAAAGCACTAAAAAGATACGGTGTAAAAACACACCTAAAATACCCAATCTAAATTGTGCAATGATAACAAGCATCATGACAATAAGAGCATAGGCAACCATCACTATTTCTTGTTGTAGTGTTTTCTTTGATTTTTTTCTAGCCATAAACTTCCTTAATTGTTTATTTCAATAATGACAGGCAACACCATTGGGCGTTTGCTTGTCGATTTATACACATACTTCGATATTTTATCTTTTGCTTCCATGCGAGCACTGTTGTTATCGTATCGATTCTCTTTCACCATCGTTTCGACAGTTTCTTCCATGATGTTAGCAACCGTTTTAACAATATGATCGGCATCTTTTAAGTAGATAACACCACGAGATTGAACATCTGGTCCACCAATAATGTCTTTCGTTTTAAAGTCTAAAACTAAACCAACAATCATTGCTCCATCAGATGCTAAAAATTCACGATCTTTTAATACTCGACCACCAATGTCCAAGCTTTCCATACCATCAATTAAGATTTCTTCAAAATCGAGATTAGTGTGTGCTCGTGTGTATTTGCCATCTTCAAATGTCGCAATCATACCATTATCAAGCACTATAATATTTTGTGCTTTAATGCCATTATCAAATGCTAAGTTAGCATTATTAACAAGGTGACGATATTGTCCTTTGACCGGTATGTAATATTCTGGCTTAAACAAGTTAATAAGCATTTTAATGTCTTCTTTTGAACCATGCATGGATAGTGTTTTGCGGTGGTCAAAACTAATGACATGACAACCTTCTTTGTATAGTTCATTTTCCATTGCTGCTGCTTCAACTTCGGTATGTGGCACTGCTGGTGATGCTAAGATTACAGTGTCAGTTGGACGCAAGGAAATTCGATCATCTTCATTAATCGCAATTTTATGCATCATTTTAAACACATTAGGACCATTAGCTGCCACAATGACCACAACATTATCCACATTGTTGTCATAATTATCTATTGAAATTTCGCTGTTGACTGGCATTTTAAAATACCCTAAGTTTTCTAAGTGTGCAATATAACGACGTTGATTTTTATTAAAGAACACCACTTTGCGTTTAAATTGCGTGGCTAATTCAATAATTTCCATTAAGCGATACACATTTTGCTTGTACATCGACACGATGACACGACCTTCTGCATTATCAAAGGCACTTTCAACTTGATCACTAATACGATGATTAGGTGCTGTAAAACCTTCTTTATCTGCACTGACTGATTCACTTAAAAGAGCCAACACTTTCTTTTTACCCATATCAGCAATTTCACTAATGTCACTATCAAAGGCTTTGTGTTTGTTGTTAAAGTCGATTATAAACTCACTTGTGTAAATAATTGATCCATGTTTTGTTTCAATGGCTAAGCCAAAACTATCCGCAATTGAGGATGTTAATCCAAAGGTACGAATGGTTACTTTTCCAATTTTAAAACTAGAATAACGTTTAATACGATGAATTTTCTTTGTTTTAATGCTATGTTTGTCTAATAAATCTTCCACTAAACATGCTGTTAATGGCGTTGTGTACACATCCAACACGGTGTCTTTTAAAAGGTAAGGCAACGCTCCCATCACATCATCATGTCCGTGTGTAATAAATACTGCTTTAATTTTATCTTTGTTTTCTAGTAAGGTTGAAAAATCTGGAATAACAACTTCTACTCCAAGCTGTTCTCCATCAGGGTATTTAACCCCTGCTTCAATGACAAACCATTGATCATCAATGTCAATCACATAACAGTTTTTCCCATCCTCATCAAGCCCTCCAAGGGCAAAGATGCGAATTTTATCCATGATATTTCCTCCGAAATCTTCTTGCACTATTATAACCTATCTTCACTTATTTCTCAATGTGTCCATTTAAGCTTTCACCTAATAAATACCATGACTTTGCTTGGGTGATAGTCACAGACACTACATCTCCTGATTGCACATTGTCTGCTTTAAAATTAACGAGTTTATTTTGTGGAGTATAACCACTGTATATACTCTTGTCTTTTTTCGATGGACCATCGACTAACACTTCTACTACTTGATTAACGTATTTTGCATTATTGTAGTAGGCATGCTCTTTGATCTTTTCATTTAATCTTGCTAAACGTTGTTTTTTTACTTCCATTGAAATGTTATCATCAAATGATTCTGCCGGTGTAAACGCCCTTGGTGAATAGATAAAGCTATACACTTGATCAAACTTGCAGTATTCCACCATGTCCATTGTATCTTCAAACTGCTCATCAGTTTCATTAGGAAACCCTACAATAATGTCGGTTGAAAATGAACAATGCTTAATTTTTGCTTTTAATTCATCAAACAATGCCTTATATTGAGCACTGGTGTATCGTCTTCCCATTAGTTTTAACACATCATCATTGCCCGATTGCATCGGCAAATGAATCGAAGGCATAATATTGTCATACTTTGCAATCACATCAATCATGTGTAAAGAAAAATCCCAAGGATGCGATGTCATAAAACGCACTCGTTCAATACCCGTAAGTGCAACTTTTTCAAGCAGTGATGCAAACCCTTCTTCGATTTTTAAATCTTTACCATACGCATTGACGTTTTGACCAAGCAAAGTAACTTCCTTAAAGCCATCTTGTTTAAGTTTCACTACTTCTTCAAGTATATCACTCATTACTCGAGAACGTTCTTTGCCTCGCGTATAAGGAACGATGCAATATGTACAAAACTTATCACAGCCATACATAATGTTTACCCATGCTTTGACATCACCAAAACGGTGGTCAGGTAAATTTTCAATGATATCCCCTTCTTTAGAATACACTTCCACGGTTTTCTCTTTTGAAAACATCGCATGATGCACTAGTATTGGTACACGATGTATATTATGCGTTCCAAAAATCAAATCAATATGATCATGTTTAGCTAGTATTTTATGGACAACACTTTCTTCTTGTGCCATACAACCACAAACACCCATGATTAAATCAGGATTTTTAACTTTTAAATGTTTCAAATTACCAATTTCACCAAACACTTTGTTTTCTGCGTTTTCACGAATAGCACATGTGTTTAGTAATATTAAATCAGCGTTTTCTACTTCAAGGGTTTCTTCAAATCCCATGGCCATTAAAAGCCCAACGATAGTTTCACCATCACGAAAGTTCGCTTGACAACCATAGGTTCGTAAATAAAACTTCTTATGGTTACCAATGCCTTTGGTTTCTTCTGGTAATTCAAATGTATAATCAACACGGACATCTTGTTTTTGCCGTGATTTCGCTTGTTTTAAGTCGGGTAAACTAAACAGTTCGTTATAATCTTTCATAAACACTCACTTTCTTAAAAAAACCAAGCAAAGCTTGGTTTTAAACTTCTACGATTGCTTGTGTTGGGCACACAGGAATACAAGCCCCACAATCGATGCAAACATCTTCTTGACAGAATGCTTTTCCATCATCTTGCATCTCTAATGCACTTACAGGGCAAACGCTAATACATGCTTCACAACCAATACATAAATCTTTCTCTACTCTTACTGGCACTGACGGATACCTCCTTAACGAGTTAATTATATCACAACATGCCATCATTTCAATGTGCTTTTTCAGTTGGACGCACACTAATCCGCTTAATGGCTGAGCTTCGATAATACTCATCAAGTGTTATAACAACCGCGTTAAAGATCGCTGGCTTTTTCGATGGTTTATAATGAGTTGTTTTGTTTTCCACAACTTTAGCAAGTGCTTCCTCTATGTCTCTACCTAAAATAGACTCATAGGGGCCACACATACCAACATCACTAATGTAAGCACAACCATCAAAAACATCTTCATCGGCTGTTTGAATGTGCGTGTGTGTGCCTATAATGGCACTCACATCTTCTTTAAAGTAATGTAAAAAAGCTTGTTTTTCTGCTGTGGCTTCTCCATGAAAATCGACAATATGAGCATGTGCTTCTACCTCACATAAAATCGTTTGCATCAAATCAAAAGGATTGTGATCCACATTGTCCATAAAAACACTACCGTATACATTGCTAATCGCTAAATACACACCATTTTTTTCAAGCACATATGTATGTTTATGCGATAAGCTACCACTCATGTTTCCAGGAAAAACAATCGCAGCATTCTCATCAATATCGTATACATCCCTTTTAGCATACGCATGATTGCCCATCGTAATCACATCGACACCAATCTCAAAAAGATGCGTGGCGATTTTAGGAGTAATTCCCTTACCATGTGCAGCATTTTCAGCGTTAGCTATCACAACATCAATGTTGTATTTTTCTTTGTAAACAGGTAAGAGCGATTGAACAATCGCTCTTCCTTGTGATCCTACTATGTCACCAATAAATAAAATATTCATTATTTTGCTAATTCCGATGTTCTAAGTTCCCGTATGACAGTTACTTTAATTTGACCAGGATAGGTCAACTCATTTTCAATTTTTTCACGAATATCACGAGCTACTTTTTGTGCTCCTAAATCATCCAACTTCTCAGGAACAACCATAACACGAATTTCACGACCCGCACTAATGGCAAAGACACGTTCAACACCATCAAATCCTTGGGCAATTTCTTCTAGTTGTTCTAAACGTTTAATGTAGTTTTCAAATGACTCATAACGAGCACCAGGACGAGCTGCACTTAATGTGTCTGCTGCCGCTACTAAGGTTGCAATAATACTAGTGGCTTCTTTTTCACCATGGTGAGATTCAATTGCGTTTAACACGATTGGATGTTCGCCATGTTTTTTCGCAATTCGAGCACCAAGTTCAATGTGTGAACCTTCCATTTCAAAATCAAGCGCTTTACCAATGTCATGCAACAAACCTGCACGTTTTGCTAAGGTTTGATTGAGTCCAAGTTCAACTGCCATCATGCCTGTTAAATGTGCTACCTCAACTGAGTGAGCAAGAGCATTTTGTCCATAGCTGTAACGATATTTTAATCGACCAATTAACGTTTGAATTTCACGATCGACTTTGTGTAAGCCCAACTTAAACGTTGTTTCTTGACCTGTTTTTTGCATTGATTCTTCTAATTCAGCAGCTACTTTATTGACCACTTCTTCAATACGTCCAGGTTGAATACGACCATCACGTATTAACACTTCCAATGCTTGTTTCGCCACTTCACGACGAATTGGATCAAAACAAGAAATAGTAATAGCTTCTGGGGTGTCATCAATAATTAAGTCAACGCCAGTCGCTTGTTCAATGGCACGAATGTTACGTCCTTCACGACCAATGATACGACCTTTCATTTCTTCATTAGGTAAACTAATAACCGAAACAGTACGTTCGGTTGCTTCTTCTTGAGAATAACGAGCAATTGCTAAACCAATGATGTTGCGCGCTTTTTCTGCCGCAATTTCTTTGGCACGCTCTTCTTCTTCTTTAACATACAGCATCATTTCATGCTCAATTTTCTTTTCAAGGGCAGCCTTTAATTCTTCTTTGGCTTCATTACGACTCATTTGAGCAATTTTTTCTAATACATCAATTTGACTTTCAATTTTAACTTGTAGTTCTTTTTCCATCTTCTCAATGGAATTGTATTTATCACTTATAGCTTTTTGTTTATCTTCGACATTTTTTTCTTTTTGCGTTAAAGATTGATCACGGCTATTTAAAGTGTCTTCTCTTCTTGACAACTTATTTTCAAGTTCCGTAATCTCACTTCTTCTAACTTTAATCTCTTTTTCAGCTGCAAGCGTTAATTCATACGCTTGTGTTTTCCCCTCTAAAACAGCCTGACGGATCGTGTTGTCCGCTTTTGAGGCTGCTTCATCCAAGATTAATTTCGCTTTTTGTTGATCTCTGTTAAGTCCTAATTTCGAAAATATAACCATCAGAACAATTCCGATAGTGAATCCTACAATACCAGATAAGACGGAAGCAATCAACATGTCATCCATATGTGACCTCCATCATATTTAATATACATCCTATTTTACAATGCTTTATACTATATTACAACACAACTTACAAATGAGTAAGTCATGCGTGCTTGTAAACATCTTCCATTTTATCACATTTTCATGCGCATTAAAATTGTTTTACAAAACATGCTTTTTTTACCCTAATAAAGCAAACTTTTCATCAAATTAATCTTTTATTTATGACTTTTTACGGTTTTGTGTAATAGGCACTACGTACACCAATTTTATAGTCATCGTACATAGCCATACGATTTTCATTATCTAGTGGTGCTAGAAAATCAAAGTCTGCTTCTTGATCTTTTTCTAAATCATCTACAAAGCGCATATGCGCACCCACTACTTCACCATCTTCATAATAAATAGTGTAAAGTGATAAGAATTCTATGGTTTGTTCACCTTCATTTCTTGCGGTTGCAAGGACACTATAGGTAGTATCACTTTTTGTATGATTAAGTGTGACAAACTCACTTAAATCCCCATATTGAAGGGCGTATGGATTACCATAACTATAGCGAGTGATGGTTCTTTTTAGATCTAAGTCTACATCACTAAATTGAGTTGAAAACTGATAAGATTTGCTACCTGCAGAAAATGCATTGAAGGATGCTTCATAATCAATCGGTACATCGCTATCTTTTTCAAACAATGTTAAATGTACAAATAGTTGATTAAAATCATCTTCTCCTTGATGATTAACTTCTACTAAAATTTCATTATTTTTAAGTAAATAGACTTGAGATTGTACTTGTTGTGCAATCTCATTATGATCAAGTAGTGCTTGATCATCTTGATCATCATCATTATCAATGGGGGTTGTTACTTCCCCTTCTCTTTTTTCATCGTCGTTTTTTTCGTTGTTGTTTTGTTGGCTATTGGTTGCACAGCCGATTAATAACAACATCATCATAACTACACTAATTAATCTTTTCATTTGTTTTTCCTCCAATGGTTTTTACAGCAAAAAAGTGTTCATGAAATACTTTTTCACTCATCACACCACCCAAAAAGTGGTTGGTTTTGGCTTTTTTATCATTGGTTGCCCCTCCACGATAAAACTTCACTGCATTATTTATCCTTATTTTACCAGAAAAACAGCACAAATAAAAAAAAGAAGTGATTATTTCACTTCTTCCACTTGGTCTTTTTTGTATATCTTTGCACGTATTTTTGCTTCAATTTCATCCATTAAATCAGGATGTTCTTTTAAAAATGATCGAACAGCTTCTCGACCTTGTCCAATTTTTTCATCGTTGTATGAATACCATGCTCCAGATTTATTAATCACATCGTATTGCGCACCTAAATCAATTACTTCTCCGGTTTTAGAAATTCCTTCACCATACAATATTTCAACTTGTGCCACTTTAAATGGTGGTGCAACTTTGTTTTTTACAACTTTTACATTCACTTTGTTTCCAAGTAAATCAGTGCCTTGCTTAATGGCTTCACCACGACGAACATCAATACGAATCGAACTATAAAACTTTAAAGCGCGACCTCCTGGTGTTACTTCTGGGTTACCAAACATAATTCCTACTTTTTCACGCAATTGGTTAATAAAGATTACCGTTGTTAAAGAACGATTCATGACACCTGATAGTTTACGCATTGCTTTTGACATTAAACGTGCTTGTAACCCAACTTGGGAATCACCCATTTCACCAGCTAGTTCCGCTAGTGGTACAAGGGCTGCAACTGAGTCTATAACGATTAAATCAAACGCTTCACTGCGGATAAGCATTTCCGTAATTTCTAGTGCTTGTTCACCTGAATCTGGTTGCGATAAAATTAAGTCCTCAATTTTTACACCTAGATTTTTTGCATAATTTGGATCAATTGCATTTTCAGCATCAATAAACGCTGCTTTACCACCACGTTTTTGCACTTCTGCAATCGCATGTAGTGCTAAGGTTGTCTTACCACTTGATTCTGGTCCGTATACTTCAATGATACGTCCTTTTGGATACCCTCCAACACCAAGGGCAGCGTCGATCGAAAGTGAACCACTGCTAATCGCATCCACATCCACTGCAGCACGATCGCCTAGACGCATAATGGATCCTTTTCCGTATTGTTTTTCTATTTGTTTAAGAGCATCTTCTAATAACTGATCTGATTTTGGGGTTGCGTTTGCCATATTTCCTCCTAAAGTGGTTGAATAAACTTGACTAACCTTTCATTAGCTAAGTCAAGGGTTTGTTGTTGAATTGTGTTACGATCACCTTGTAGTTGATCGTGATAGTATACAATCTTCTGTTTACTTGCAATTGCCATATACACACTGCCTATGGGTTGGTTATCTTGTGCTGTTGGTCCAGCATTACCAACAAAGGCAATACCAACATCGCAGTGTAAGCTATCCATCACATTATATGCAAGCTTCTGTGCAATTTCCTTAGAAATCGCACTAAATTGACCTAAATCTTTTTCTTTAATGTGTCCTAGCTTTACTTTCGCTTCATTACTATAGACAATCCATCCTCCTTTGAAAAACAAACTAGCGGATGGATGTTGGGTAATACTTGATGAAAAGAGACCCCCTGTAATGCTTTCTGCACAACCTAAGGTTAACCCTTTTGCTATAAAAAGATCGAAAAATTCAGGTTTCATTTGCTTTTAAATAAAAAGTGACGTGCTTGTAAAAAGTAAGAAAGCCCACTGACAAATGAAATCGTCACCGAAAACCATAATAAGAAATCAGCCATTGGAAAACTAGCGAGTTCAAATGGTAAGTTATTCATTAAAATAACAATAATCGTAAGCATTTGTGCCACTGTCTTTATTTTACCTAAATAACCAGCTGCAATGACTTCCCCTTCACTTGAAGCAACCATGCGTATACCATCGACAATAATATCACGCCATACCATAATTAATAAGGCGACCATTGGAATAACACCTTGAGCTGTAAAAATAATAAACATCGTCGTGGTAAGCATTTTATCCGCAATTGGATCGACAAATTTACCAAAAGTAGTAATGATGTTGTTTTTTCTTGCAATATAACCATCTAAAAAGTCAGTAATTGAACCAATAACAAACAACACAAGCACAACAATGTTTGTGAGTGAAATAGAGACAAAATCAAAGGTCCATACTGGGATGCTTATGTCATATTGAGCATATGGAAAAATAACAACCAACACTAAAATTGGAATAATTGCGATACGAATAAGGGATAATTTATTTGGTAAGTTCATTTTACTCTCCTTCAAAAACAAAGTTAATACGAATACCATAGGTTACATTAGCGACTTCACTATCTAGCAAAACGACTTCATCGTTAACACTAAATTCATTCGATCGTACAATCCCTACATGAAACGACACTCGATGTGCATCTTGCGCAATCGTCACAACATCAATGCTTTCATTTGGTTGATACACACGCGATTGCGGGTTATCAGTTGGGACATCATTTATGTATACTCGTACCCATGTTTGAGTATTAAACGCTAAACTAATTTTAACTTCTTCATCTTCTTTAAATTGAGATATTGCATATTCATTGGGAGCATTTGCACTAACTACAATTTTACTTTCTTGATCTACTGGATCTGGTTGTTCATTATCGGGTTCTTCATTATCTTGATCATTGGGATTTTCAGGTAATGATACAATCGGATCATCATCGATAGGGTCTTGTTGTTGATTTAACATTGGCAAAATCACACTTACGACCATAAAGATAATACTAGCAATAATAACAAGCACCACCAAGATAAGCGACAACTGAGAAAACTCTAGTTTTTTTGCGACACTAGTTGGACGAATATTTTTTGAAGGCGTAGAAACTTTGTTGGCTTTTTCAAGAATGGATTTTTCCATTTCTTTGTTTTCTAAGACAACCTTCATTTGTTTTGTTTCGTAATATTTATCAACTAAGGAGTCAACATCTGCCTTTATTTCATCAAAATTAACATACAACGCTTTCGCATAACGACGAATCATAAATGGTAAATACGTTATATCACCAGCAAAAAAATCGAGATTTCCTTGTTCAATCTCTTGTAGTTGCATCGTTGTAATTTTTGTCTTTTGGCTCATTTGTTCTAAAGTAAAGCCAAGTTCTTCACGTTGTTGTTTTAAATATAAACCGATTTTTTCCAAAGTGCTGGCTCCTAACGACAATTAATTTTATCATGAAAGCTGTTGTGTGACAAACCACTGTCTCAAGTAAAAGCCCCCCAAAACTCAATCAATAAGACTGACATCCAATAAGCCATGTTCTGTACCGCATGCGGCGGCAATCATTTATCTACACACGTTGTGTGTCTTTCTTCCTTTTGAATTTAAGGTTGAAAGTTCCCCTACCATATTTGGGTTTCTCGCTTGTGGGGTTTACCCGTTCCACTTTATTGTTTCCAATAAACTCGTCACTGTGGCACTTTTACAGACACTTTCCATAGCGTTAGCCTTAGGAAGTGTTCAGCCGTCAGTTTCCTGCCTAAATTTATGGTTTCATTTAGCACAATCACTACGATCATCTCAGATCGTGCGAGCATGGACTTTCCTCTAGTTTCCTAGCGATTGCCCGGATGTCAGTCTTGTTGATCAATCAACGATTCAAGTCGTGCTAACCGTTTGAGCAAATCACTGTTGGAAGGTGCTTCTTTAAAGGTTGCCAATTGACTTTCAAGTTGAATCAATTTCTCTTGATATTTTTGATTGTTTTCTTTTAATGTTGCAATCATCTCTTCATAGTACTTGCATAAGTTTTCCATTGCTTTGTAATCTTGGATAATTTCATCCAAAAATACATCAACTTCAAAGGGTGCATACCCTTTAAAGTCCACATGAAACGCTTTGTTTAAGATACTTGAAGGATTGTGTTTTAATTTTTCGCTCATACTTATCACCTTCTCGGTATATTGTCGCAAAAACAAAGCCACTTTGCAACAATTTAAAACAAGCTTATGACTTGTTGTAGTAAGTTTAAAAAAAATTAGTTATAATGGTCACGGTGATAACATGGTTAATTACCCAACTAGAAAAAAACAAAACAACAACACATCCAACCAAACTGCCAATCGGGGGATGTCTTTAGAAGAGGATGTAAACCAAAGCAATGCCTATTATTTAGTGCATAAGATTGCCAACATTCATAAAAAACCAACACCTGTTCAAGTCGTGAGTGTGCAATACCCTTCTCGAAACAAAGCAAAGATTGTAGAAGCGTATTATAAAAAGCCCTCCACCACTGATTATAATGGTGTCTATAAAGGATATGCGATTGACTTTGAAGCCAAAGAAACCAATCATGAAACATCCTTTGCACTTAAAAACATTCATGATCATCAACTTCAGCATTTAGAAGATGTTAGTCATCATGGAGCTATTGCATTTTTAATTATTCGTTTTACAAGGTATAATGAAACATATCTATTATACTTTAACCAATTAAAAGAATTTATGACAAAGTATACTAGAAAGTCCATACCTAGGACCTATTTACAAAAACACGCAATTAATTTACCATATACATTTGTGCCCCCCATTGACTATTTAAAGGCATTGGACATCACAAACACAAAGGAGTAGTTTATGAGTCAAAAACCGACAAAAAAGAAGTTTGCAATAAAACCAAAAGCAAACAAACCAAAACGCAAAATAACACCTGGATTTATTGTTACGATTTTAAGTGTATTTGTTAGTGCAATACTTGTGCTTGCTTTAGCAGGAAGTGCTGTTGCGACACTTATTATTACCGATATTTTAAAAGGAACGCCTTCTATGAATGTCAATGACTTCATAAGTCCGGATTCTACTAAGATATACGATGCTGATGGTGAGATCGTTGCTGATATTGGGCTTCATTTAAGAGAAAACATAACGTATGAGCAAATGCCTCAATCGCTTGTGGATGCGTTTGTTTCTGTTGAAGATGCTCGTTTCTTTACCCACAATGGGTTTGATTTACCACGCTTTAGTAAAGCTATCTTAACAAATATTCAAACCGGAAGATTTGCCGAAGGTGGATCTACATTTACAATGCAACTTGTAAAAAACACTTACTTTGCGACGGATGATCCAAATTTACCTTTTATTCGTTCTGTTGATCGTAAGTTTCAAGAAATTAACATGGCTATGCAACTTGAAGATGAACTATCTAAAAAACGTATTTTAGAGTTGTATGTCAATAAAGTAAACTATGGAGTTCCTAACTCCTTAGGTATTCAAAATGCTGCACAATATTATTTTGATAAAGATGTTGAACAGTTAAATTTATCTGAATCTGCTTTTTTAGCCGGTGTTATTAACGCACCTAATTTAAACAATCCTTATCGTTACTTAGAAAATGGAACAAAACGTCGCAATCAAGTGTTAAGCTTAATGCTTCGTCATGGTTACATTGATCAACAAGAATACGAAGCCGCAATGTCCATTCGATTGGAAGATTTATTAGCGGGTAACACAAGAGAAACTGGTGAAGCTATTGCTTATCAAAGTTACATTGATGCAGTGGTCGAAGAAACAGTACGCTTAACAGGACAAGATCCTTATGTTATCCCAATGAACATATACACTCACATGAACCGTGAGATGCAAGATCACATGGATGCAATATCCAATGAAGAAGTGCTTGATTTTGGTCATGACTTAATTCAAATGGCTGCGATGAGCATGGATCATCGTACAGGTGAAGTTATTGCTATTTCTGGTGGACGAAACTATAGTGGGCAACGAGTATTTAATCGTGCTCTTAATTCAACGAATCAACCAGGATCTTCCATTAAGCCATTACTATCATACGCGTTAGCCTTTGAATACTTAGGGTATGCAACCTCTCATGTTATTCGTGATGAACCAATGGCTTATCGTGGAACCAACATTCAAATTCAAAACTACAATCGTCGTTATGAAGGTGACATGACATTTGAATATGCTTTAGGTGTATCTAAAAATATTCCTGCAGTTGCACTACTTCAAGAAATCGTAGATACAGTGGGAGTTGCTCGTGTATCGGATTATTTAAATGCAGTAGGATTTGATCAAATAACACCTCAAGATTTTGTTCTTGGTTATGCTTTAGGTGCTATGGAAGTATCCGTAGAGCAAATGACTGGTGCTTATGGTGCTTTACTAAATCAAGGTGTTTACATAAAACCACACTTTGTATCTCGTATTGAGTTTAGAGATGGTCGTGAACCAATTATTCCTACATACGCTTCCACACGTGCACTTTCAGCAGAGTCTGCTTATTTAGCCTCATCACTTATGGAAAACAACGTTAGTGGTGGTTATGCTAACTTAATGGGTATTCTACGTAAAGGTTATCCAGTCTATGCCAAAACAGGAACATCGGATTGGGGTCGTGAAGGACTTCCATTTGGAATTCCTGAAGGAGCTGCAAAAGATCACTGGCTTGTTGGTGGAACAAACAAATACATCAACACCGTTTGGTTAGGTTTTGATCGTGCAGAATCAGGAAAACAAACATGGACGACTACGGCATGGGATTTAAGCAATGTTAAAGGACAAGTTATTAACTCCTTATTAAACAAACAAGGTGAAATTGAAAACAATCAATTTGGCTTTATCTCTCGCCCTAGTGGTGTTGTCAATATTACACATATATTAGGAACCTATCCATACGCCAATGTTATTGATGGTATGGATCCAAGTCTTATAACTTCTGGAATGATTAAACGTGAGTTTGCAAATCTTACTAACTTACAAGTGGAACCTCCAGAACGTTTAGAAAGCATGACACCAACATTATCTATTAGTGGAAACACAAATACCGTTACTTTATCATTAAGTACTTATCCAAATCCAGAAGACTTAGAAGTTGCGCCATCAACTGTGGATATGGAATTAAACATTGGTAATCGTGTTGTTCGTGCAACCGGTACACGTATGTTTGATGCAAGTTGGATCTTTGGTCCTGTACGATATATTGGACAGGTTCGCGTCAACAACAACACCTACACTGAAATTAGTGAATCAAACAACATTAGCCTTTCTTTTGATGGACAAATTGATTCCAACATTGAAGTATGTGGTTTCTATGGATATGAGAAAAACATTGAATCACGCTCTAATCAAGTATGTCAAACACTCGATATCTCAGCCGCTACCGTTACTGTTCCTGCATTTACAACCTTAGCTGAGTTTGAAAGTTGGGCAGCAAGATTTAATATTACAAACATTACAAAAACTCCAGTAGCACCAAGCAATATTGATCAATTAGGTAGAATTCAAAGCATTCGTTTTAATGGAGAACCTGTTGTCAATAGAACACTGAGCATTAAAGAATTACGTGAAGGAGCCTTTACTGTCAATTATTTCGACGCACGAATAGTTAATGTAGATTTCTTAAGAGGAAAATTATTAAGTGAAATTTCTAGTTGGAATGAATATCAAACATTTCAATATACAACAGACCCTTCAAACACAAGTTCGGGTAGATCTTGGCGAATTACAGATGTTAGGTACAACTCAACAAGTGTGTCACAAGTGTTTGTTGTAGATTCAGCAACACAAAAACCTCGCTTAACTTTAGTAGTAGAAGAAGTAGCGCAGCAAGGTGGTAGCAACTAAACCAAACTAAAAACCAATTATCCTGTGATGGATGATTGGTTTTCTTTATAATATCGACATTGATTAGACAAAGGACATTCACTGCATTTTGGTGATTGAGCTTTGCAATGATAGCGACCAAAGAAGATCATTAAGTGATGTGCTTCACTCCAGCGATTACGCTTTATCTTACGCTTTAATTTACGTTCGATGGTTAAGACATCATCCGCCTCTTTAGCAAGCCTCAAACGCTTAGAAACGCGTGAGACATGCGTATCTACGGCGATGGCTGGTTGATTAAAGGCAACCGAGACAATCACATTGGCTGTTTTTTGTCCTACTCCATCAAGTGTTAATAAATCTTTGTGTTTACTTGGTATTTCACCATGAAAATTCTCAACCACTTTTTTAGCCATGTTCACAATCGATTTTGCTTTGTTGCGATAAAGACCAATGGTTTTAATACACTGTTCTACTTCTTTAACATCTGCTTGTGCTAAATGATAAACAGTTGGGTATTTTTCAAATAACTGAGGTGTTGCTAAGTTAACCGATACATCCGTAGCTTGAGCAGATAAGATAACTGCCACCGTTAACTCATAGGCGTTGTTATGGTTTAGTTCAGCTTTTGCATAAGGAAACATGTCTTTGATAATATCCAATATTTGATCAACTGTGTATCTATTCATCCTCAAAATCCTTGATTGTTTTTCCTTGCTCATCCCAGTTTTCTAGTATTTTGTTAATGTAAGCAAAATGTACTTTTTGTTGAATAAGTGCTTCTTTAAGAGCAAACACGACTAGATCTTGATGGTATTTCTTTGACCAGATACTTAACTGTGTCATTTCTTTTTCACTTAATGGTCGTTTAATTTGTTGTTCAAAAAGCTCGAATAGATTAGGATCCACATCGATTGGTTGTTTTTGATGCTCATCAAAAACACCCGATAAATCAAAGACAATTTTACCTTGTTTTGAAATAACCTTTACATATCCTTTTTTCATAATATCACTAAGAAGATTGTCTACTTCTTTAATAGGCAATGATGTGTACTCACTAAGTACTTCCAATGATATGTTAATGTGTTGTTCATTTAAATAATCCACCAACAACAACAAATACGCTTGTGATAAATCACAATCGAGTTTGCTAAGATGATGGATGATCCAATTACGTTTGTTAAAGTAAGGTTGTTGATACCACATATTCATGTTTCCTTTCAAGATAGTATAGCATATTCGCATCGTCAACTTACGCAACTTTCAATTGAAGGTTGAGATAAAAAGTGATAGAATTCTTTCGTAACCTAAGGAGCAACAATGCTAAAAAGATTACTTATTTATTGCCTTGTCCTATTTTTTATGGCAAGTTTATTGTTTACATTGCATTTGTACTATCAACCCCAACCAGCCCCAATTGTATTGTTAGATTATGGCCGTGGGTTGTCTTTTGATTATGATGATATTCAAGATTATGTAAGTAGACGTGAAGGCAATCATTATCTATGGTTTTGTGATGGTGGCGTTGATTGTAAATTTGTTAATGACAACATGTTAAGACCGTTAGTTAATCAAGTAAAAGAAGAAGATTTTATGGATTTAGTGTTTGTCGATATGAGTAATTTACGACAAGATGTTTCTCCTTCACGATTATTAAGTGATTGGGGCTTTTCAAGCTATCCTGCTTTTGTTTCCATAACCATTGAAGAAAATCAAAAAACGATTAATCATGTGTTGCAATGGAGTTTTTCCGATCCCTTTACTCAAGCAGATATTAAACAATGGATGATTGATAATGAGATTTGGAATGGTCCTATTGATGTGCCAACTGGCGAATAAGATAATGTACAATTGCAGCGCTATTTGCCGCTGCTTTTTTTATGTAAACATTAAAATCACTCGCATTATCCTCGTCAATCACAATATCACTAATGCTTCGTAAAATTGCACAAGGCACATGGTATTTTGAGGCAATATGTGCAATGGCTGCCCCTTCCATCTCTACGGCTAATACTGGATCAAACACATCGATAATAGCATCAAATTGCTTCTTATCATAAATAAACTGATCTCCACTAACAATATTACCAACAAAAATAGATAAGTCCAATGCTTGTGAAGCACCTTCAAGAAACGCAAGCAGTTTTTTATCAGTGTTAAAGACATAGTCTGTGTTTGCCCACCCTTTTGGATAATTAAAAGCGCTTAAATCTAAATCATGGTACGTGAGTTGTTGTCCAACAACCACATCACCAATGGATAACGCTTTGCTTAAACCACCTGCACTTCCAACATTAATTATGGTGGATACAGTGTATCGTTCCATTAAAAATGTAGTGGCTCCTGCCGCAGCTGCTTTTCCAACCCCACTTTGAGCACAAACAACATTTGTATTGGCAATCGTTCCTTCTATAAGTTCACCAAAGGGTGTCATTTTCTTCATGGGGTTTTCTACGTAGTCACTTATTGCATCCAGTTCTTCTTTCATTGCTGCTAAAATTACAATCATATTATACTTCTCCTTTGTATGTTGCACATATGTTCCACTTCTCACCATCGACAAACCCTGATTCACCCTTTTCATTTTCAACGGTTAATTCCCATGTTTTCTCATCAAAGACGTGTAGTAGTTCTTCTTTTGTAAAGATTCTTTGTTGAAATACTTCAATGGTTGGATAACTTGATGTATACCACGCAAAATGGTGGGTTAGTTTTGCATCATGACTTGACAATGTATATTCATAAGGTATGTCTTGTAATATACCTGTTTCAACGTACGTTTGTTGGTATATAATGGCTCGCTTTGGATGATGCACATCAAAGACAAAGACACCCTGTTGCTTTAAGTGTTTTTTTACTTGATTAACAGTTTGTGTAAGCTCTATAACATTTTGATTAAAGTTAATGCTATCAGCTCCACAAATGACAGCGTCAAAGTGCTCATTCAAATTAAAATCACGCATATCCAATACATGATAGTCAAGGCTATCCCCAAGCTTTACTTTTGCTTGTACAACCATATCTTCACTTATATCACTAAACACCATATGTTGTGTTAGAGCTAGTATATGTTTGGTAATATTGCCTGTTCCACCAGCGAGTTCTAATACACTTTGTGCATCTGAGTGTCGTCTATAAAAATCAACCCAATCTAAATAGGCTTGTTCATCATCCATCCACTGATCATACACCAGTGCAAAGATGCTTTTTACTTCAGATAATCGGCCCATAATTTTTCCAGTTTATACACTTGACGCTCTTCACTATCAAAGACATGCACAACAACATCACCACAATCAATTAATATCCAACGACTTTCACTTTCGCCTTCTACTTTTAATACAGGATGTCCTGCTTTTTCTACTTCTTCTTTAATATGGTCAATAATAGCCCACATTTGTCTCTGACTTGCAGCATCCGTAATAACAAACTGATCTACCATTGCATGTTCGTTCTTAAAATCGATCACTTTAACATCGTTTCCTTTTTTTTCATCAATGGCTTTTAAAATAACATCAAGTAAACTCATACACCCTCCTTACTTTGGTTGTAGTTTTCACTTTCTTGTTTAATAACAACAAATGCTTTATCTATGTTTTCTTTGGCAAGCTTTAAATAAGCTGAAGTTTCATAGTTTCGTGTTGGTTCAATCTTATCTGCGATATACAGTATTTTTGCTAAAAGTTGATTGCTAGTGCCTAAAACATGATGTTGTATCGCATCTAAGATTGCTTGATTATCTATATGATACATATGCTTTAAAAATGAAGCTCCTGCTATAGCGTGTTGTTCATAGTCGTACACTTTACGCTCTATTTTTGGCAACTTTGCCATGTATGAATCTGTTTGTTGCTTGTCCCACTCTTTTGCAATATCATGAAACATACTCGCAACAATCACATCATCGCATTTTACATCCACTTGTTGACTTATAGCTAATGCAGTTTCTTTAACTGATATACAATGGTGTAATCGTTGATCACTGATGTGTGAGGCCAATATGCTTTGATCATAACAATGATGCATAATCATGTATTGTAGTACTAAAGGGTGTGTATCCACACTTTTTCCACGACGTATATCGCTTGAACTAGTTTCTGATACTTCATCGATCCAAATAAATGGAAATTTTGATGATGTTTTATTGTTTCGAGTAACCACATAAAAATCCATTAGTTCTAATAATTCGTTGTAATCTTTCCACTGATCAAACTGGTTTGCTTGATCAGCACCCATAATCCAGCTAAAATCATGATCAACTTGTTTCTTCAAAGCTTTAATCGTGTTGATGGTATACGATGGGGTTGGTAAGTCCTTTTCAATCGTACATAGCTTAAGCTTAGGTGAATCGCTAATCATAAGCTTAATCATGGCACAACGATCTTCAAAACTCACCACACTAGCATCTTTTAAAGGTGCATGTTTTGCACACACAAACCAAACCTCATCAAAGTGATATTGCTCTAGTAGTTTATTTGCCATACTAAGATGACCATGATGAATGGGATTAAAAGAACCTCCAAGAAGTGCAACTTTTAAATTAGCCACTTTTTCCTATCCTTTGATGGTTGATACAGGACAATCATTCTTCCAATTTCTTGAATGATGTCAGCTTTTGTTTTACTTGAAAGATCAATGGCAATTTCATGTACACTTGCTGGTGATGTATTAAGGACATGTACCTTAATAAGTTGATGAGCTGTTAGTGATACTTTTGTCGATTCAATGACATTGTCAGTAATACCATCTTTACCAATGGTCACTACTGGTTTAAGGTGATGAGCTAATGCTTTTAGTTGTTTCTTTTGAATTTGATTTACCATAATAAGGTTCCTTTGCTTTTGGATATTGTAATTGCTTTATGATGTTTAATTGTAACACTTTTTGCTTGATTAACGATATGAACTTTCCCAACTCCTTCAATTATAAAATCCAAGCCTTCTTTATATGGTTTGAGAATTGTTGTTTTATATTCTTTTTTTGATAGTTTATTGACTAATGTCTCTTTTCTTTTATAACGAGCAACAGACAATAAGTTAGATACATACACACTTACACTTAATGTAACTTCTGTTTCAATATCAATGATCGCTAGATTGCCAATGAGTATACTGCTATCTTCAAATACTTGAAAGGTTATTGGAGAAACTACTTTAGTTGGTACAATCTTTTCATAATCCTTTGGGCTTAAGTGATAAAACAAATGCGATGGTGCACTTAATCCTGGTGTATCAATTAAATGCACATGATGATACTGTGTCACAATAGGATCAATGGTTGTTTGCGGATATGGTGATGTTGTAATTTCATCATCTTCCTTTAAGGTATTGAGTAGCGTACTTTTTCCTGCATTGATCATTCCAACAAATAAGAACCGGTAATTGTTATCTTTTGTGAGCACATAATCTCTTAAGGCATCCATGGTTTCCTTTATTTTTGTCGAAGTAACAAAAACCATACTAACATATTGAATATACTCTTTTAACAGTAAATGAATTTGCTCATAAATGTGTTCGGGTGTTATTTGCTTTGGATATAAATCTAATTTCGTTGCCACAATGTTTACTTTGTTTGCTTTACTTATCCAAGGCACTAGTGGTAAGAGTGTTTCTTTTAAAAACAAACTGTCTATTACAATCATCATTTCATCATGCTCAACTAAAGGTAAGTCTTCATGTTGGTTAACATTGATGATTGGATTAAGCAATAATGGTAAGTCTTTGTAGTGTTGCCAACGAAAACAACGCATGCAATACTTAAAATCCATGCTCATCACATAGTTGCTTAAACTTGGATCTTGATCTTGTTTTTCTTGTCCACATCCTGGACATATGTTATCGACTATTTTTTCCATTGGCGAGTGATTATCCTTTCAAAGGTGCGGGTAAAGGTTGTGAAGATAGTGTCTTTTTTAGATATTGGTTCAACATAAATTGTCATAAACCGATGAAGTTTACCACCAAGGATGTCAGTTAACCATTGATCACCAATGACAGCTACTTCATGTGCTTTGTATTGATACTGTTTTTTTATCTTAAAATAAACAAGTGAAAACGGTTTTAAAGCAAACGAGTATGTAGGATATCCTAACATTTTTTCGATGGCTTTAATACGTTTTCCATGATTGTTTGAAATTAACACAATACGCATATGTTTACTAGCATTTGCTAGCCAATCGATGTTTTTTTGCTTAATGTAGCTTTGATCGACTGCCGCAAGGGTGTTATCGATATCCACTAGTAAACAACGAATATTTCTTTGTTTTAACTGCTCTAATGATATTTCAATCAGTGCATCAGCAATAATATCTGGTTTAAGTTTCAAATTACGTTCTCCTATATAGGCTATTATAACAAACCTAGCGTTTGCAGGTACATCTTTAGCATAATAAGTGCAACTTTTTTCAAATTATGATACAACTAAACAGGTGATATTTTTGCAAACAATACTAATTAACGTTGAAAACATTTTAACAGATTATGTACCAAGAACAATCAACTTTTGGAAAACCAAAGCAAACATGATTAACAAAGAACTACCAAGTGATTTTATTGATAGTTTTTTAAGTGCGGGTTATGACCAAAAAGAAAAGACTTTCTTTCGCTTCCCTGCTTTTGCTCAGTTTGAAAAAGAAAGTGAAAACCTCTTTTTAGAAGTTCATAAACAATTCCAAGATAACAATCCCACCATACAAACTATACTAGCATTACAAAAAAAACATGGTTTACAAGTCGGTTTAATTTATGACCAAAGAAAAACACAGGCAAACTCTATCTCAGAGTATTTACAAAAGAAGCTAAACCCGATTGTTCAACTGTATGTTGAAGATGCTTTTTTAGGAAAACCTGAAGGCAATATCTACACCAAAGCAAAGGCACTGTGCCATTTAAAGGCAAACGATACATTAGTACTGGATGCGAGTAAAAACGGCGTACTAGCTGCTTATTTGGCGCATATGAAAGGGATTTATCTTGATCAAGGTGCTGGAGTGAGTGAGAAGACGTATAAATTTTCGTATCGTAGTATTCACACATTTTCTCAACTTGAAGATATATTAATTCAACTTAACTCACAACAATAAAAGACTTAAACAGTATATTCACTCCCCTTATCTTATAAGGGGACTTTATTTTTTGCTTTTTTTAGTATCACAAACAAACCAGCAACTATTAATAACATTGCCACACCAACATAGATGAGATTAAATGTACTAGATTTTTTATTAAGTTCTCGTTCACTTACTCCTTTTTCTACTAAAGCTTCTTTCATGTGATCTGAAATAGTCGGATGCATTGCATTTAGTTCATCACCAAGGGCGATTGTATCTATAGTGGATACTCCTTCAATAATGTCATAGGTAATAGTCTCTTTTTCATTAAGAACTAAAACATCATTGTCGATTGTGGTAAATTGCACACTACCTTCTAAGACAACAAGTTTTGATTTACCATCAAGCTCTTCCACATAAAAGACAGTTCCTCGAGCACCAGCAATGGCTTGTGACATTTCCAGATCCATAGATCCATCAATGAGCATTTGTTTAAAGTTTGCATACACATGACCAAAAAGAACACCAAGTTTATTTTGTGCCTTGTTTCTACCACTACCAACTCGTACGATAGAATTAGGGCCAATATAAAATGTTGTCATATCAGGTAAAGAAAGTTGTACACCACTATCAGGTCCTGTCACTATGATGGTATCTGCATACAAATTATCACCTCGGTGAACTTCAATTTGTCCATCAATATGTCCATACTCATAAGCTGCAACTTCACCAAAAACATCACTTATACCAATGTCTGTCATGATTTCTTTGCCAGCGTCTTCATCAAACCATTCTTCTGGTGGAATAAAATCATATGGTGAAAGTGGTGGCTTTGTTAAGTCAACTCTTAAACTTAATGATTTGCCAGGGCTAAAAAATGCTGAGTATACAAGAGATTCATTACCCTCTAATGCACTTTCAATTGTATCTGTAAGTTGGATAGGCAAATCCGATGGTATCGCAGAATACATAGGTGTTATTTGAGTTATCGTTAAATAAACCGTTGCTTCAGCTGGATATGTATTAAAAATTGGTATGTGCAGCTCATCTTTACGCACAAGTGAATGAAGAAGGTGTGATTTTGTGTGCGATGATGGATATGGTTCAGGTAGAGACTCATTAACTTTTTCTGTTAGTTTTTCTTCTTTCCAATCAATAATGCTTGATACTAATATCGCCTCTGTTCCAGTTTTCTCAGTTATTTTTAACAACGAAAAATTTCGATTAACAAATTCAATTGGTTCACGAAGTGTTATAAACTCACTTTTCATATAACCATCCGGTATTTGAAAGTCAATTTCTAACTCACTCCATTCTTTTTGTGCGACATTAATCTCGTATGATCGAGTATAAAAATCCCCTTGTTTGTGTTGTTCTACTCCATCAAGAGTTACTCGATACTCATAAATTGTTTCATTGTTTGCATTTCTAACAAAAACAGTAGCATAATTCCAGTTTTGTCTTACAAGTGTATTATAAGTATTAGCCGTTACATTTATGCTTGACATTATAAGTGCAAACATTATAAAAACGACACCAATAAAACCATGTGACATTGCTTTATGTAAAATTTTTCTCATAGCTAGTATCCCCCTAGTTAGTCTAATTAAACACAATTATATCGAAAATGTAAAGATTGTTAGGTAAGCTAAGGATTAAACAAACAATTGTAATGTAGCATTTTTAAGTGAACTTACTCCTACAACAAAGACACTCAATGATGAGTGTCTTTGTTGATCTATACTTTACACTGATTTTATGTAAAGATTTTACGTAAATATTTTTTCTTAGAAGCAAATAACACCAAGAACAATCCTAGAAGCATCGATAAACTAGCAATGTCTCTAAAACCTTTATCCGATAAATCAGGAACTTGAGTTTCTTCTTGCTTTTCATCATCTACCACAGGTTCTTTATCATCTTCTTTTGGCACATCTGGTTCTTCAACTACTGGATCTTCTTCTTCTGATTCAACAGCAACTTCAGCAAGTACATACGTGGAGAACTTGTCTGTTTTAAAAGTAAGAATAAATGTATGTTCATCATACTCATAAACAAGTGACTCTACTTTACCATGATGGACACGTAGTAGTTCAAAGTTGATATCTCTAAATGCAAATGGTACTTCAAAGCTGATTGTGAGTGGACTATCTAACTCTGTAATTTTACTTGAAATGTCACCAACCATTTTAAACATTGATATATCTAAGAAAAATGACATTGGTGCTTCGTTGTTTGCATTTGTTTTTAAGTATGCATCAATCAACTCATGATCAGTTTTAGGTATTGTATCGACATTTAATAATTCAAAAACTACAAGTACTTTAACGTCTTTTTCTTTGTCTTTATCACTAAATGTTATACCTAGTTTATCTAAATCATTTAATCCCTCTACTACTAAATTTGTAAAGTCTTTTGTGTTTGCTTCAACAACTTTAGATAGGTATGTGGCAGTAATTGTTAAATCTGATGTTACATTTGCAAAAGTAGCACTCCAACCATTAAATGTATGTCCCTCACGAGTTGGGCTAGCAGGAGCAATTGCATCTTTTCCATGTTCAACAATTACATCTTTTATTTTTGAATCATCATAGTCATTAAATGTAACGGTGTATTTATTAATTTCATATTCAGCTTTAACAACTAAGTCTTCAGTCACATTATCAAAGTCAACATCCCAACCTGTAAAGGTATAACCTTGTATCGTTGGTGCTATTGGAGCTGTAGCATTACTACCATGATCTATTGTTTGTGTCTCTATTTCTATATCATCTACGCCAACAAAAGTTACCGTGTAAGTGTTAATTGTCCATTGAGCAGTCAATGTGATATCTTCTGCTGGCATTTTATTTGGCAATACTGGACTCCAACCAGAAAAGGTATATCCAATACGTGTTGGATCAGTTGGTGGAATCACTGTTGAAGCGTAAATTTGTATGATTGGCTCAATCGAAGATCCACCTTGACTATCAAAAGTTATTGTGTAATCACTAATTATCCACTGTGCCCTCAACGTAGTATTTACTGCTGGCATTGTACTTGGCATAATTGGATCCCAATCTATAAAGGTATACCCTATTTTTGTTGGTGGTGTTGGTGGTGTTAATGTTGTATTGAAGTTTTGAATGATTGATTCAACAACCGAGCCACCTTGACTATCAAAGGTTATTGTATACTCATTGATTGTCCACTGTGCAGTCAATGTCATGCCATCTACTGGCATGGTATTTGGTATTGCTGGATTCCATCCAGTAAAAGTATAACCTGTTCTTGTTGGATTAGAAGGTGGTGTTATTTCTGTGTTGTAATCCTGAGTGATTGATTCTATGGTTGTGCCACCATTACTGTTAAAAGTGATGGTGTACTGATTAACATCGTACATCGCTTTAACCGTTAAATCACTTGTAACATTTGTAAAGTCTGAATTCCAATTCTTAAAAGTATAGCCTTCCCTGCTTGGTACTGTTGGAGCTATAGCATCATTACCGTGCAATATTGATTGTGTATTTAGAACTTCATCATTGTAATCTGTAAATGTGACAGTATACATGCGAGTATCACTTACTTCAACTATTTTAGAAGCTTGAATATTAGTAGTGACATCATTTGGCATTCCTCCATATTCAACAATATATCCTTGTACAGAACTGTTTGTTGGAGAAAAATCGTTCCATTTTCCAGAATTGGTAGATAGGTTTTTTGCAAATATATGAACTACCCATTCAAATGGAGAATTATTTGGTTCTCCAATTGCCCAATTACTAAACTGATTCTCTACTGTTGAAGCTGAGTTACTCACATATCCATTGTAAAACTTTAATCCATTCCCATTATCTATTAGACCTTCAGGACCAGTAACCCAACGCCAATCTCCATCACTTAATCCACCTGATAAAAAGGTTCCATTAGATAAATCTCTATTGATATCTCTTGCGCCTATCCAACCAAGACCGAGAGTTTTGTTGCTTACAAAATCATTTTCTTCTTGACTTGTAATAGTCACAAGATATCCTTGTCTACCAAATAAAGTTCTACTTTCAGCTGCTGACTTCGCTGCTTGCCAAGTAAGTGTACCAGGTACATACTCATAAAAGTGATCATTAAAATACAATCCACTTCCCAAAACGAAATCAATTGTGCGATCAACAGTGGAAGATGAAGATGTGGAGAACTTAACATTCCTTAAGGCTTCTTGATATTGTCCAGCTGTCGCAGTGCCACTTAAATTTAATATTCCAGTAATTGAGTTATATGTGCCTGAGATTCCATGTACAGTCGTATAAGTTAATGCATCTCCAGTAACTGCATTACGAATCAATACACTGGCTTCAGAAATAGTATCACTATAGTCGATGGTTAAATTTGGATCAATAACTATTCCATCTCCACTTATCGTATAACTTGAACTTCCATTTGATGTTTGTATTCCACTTTCAATAATGATGGCATCTAAAACTGTAGCAATAACATTACTACTTTGAATAGTACCTGTGATTGTTGCGGTTGTGGCTGTATTTCTAGTGTATATCAAACCACTGCCAACATTCCAAGTTGCTGGCAATTGATATCCATCATTTGCTTTTAATTTTATTGGTGTAATTGCAGTTCCTGCACTGCCACCTTGGCTTAATAATCCTGAGTCTGTATCTAAAGACATATTTTTCCCAAGGTTTATCGTTGTTGCAAAACCTAAATCAGAAGGTGAAATCGTCTCATTAACAAACTCTCCACCATTTTCAGTTGTTGTTTGTATAAACTTATACCCTTGATTACCAAACAATACATTGTATTTTTCATTAATTTTTAATGATATTGCAAGTTTAGTATAACCTGTTGGAATGGTGTAATCATAAACTGGTAAATCAGAACCTTCTTTAGTTACATAAATTCGAGATCCTTCTCCTACTCCTTCAGTAAGAGTGAAAGAGTAAATAGTCCAGTTTGAATCAATAGCAGCTGCCTGAGTTGTGCTATTTTCTGATATCGGATAGTTAGTCCCTGTGGCTAAACCCATCACATATCCTGCTACTTTAAGATTGCCAGCTACCATACTTGCATCAGTACCTGCACCAATACCACGAGCTGAACTAGAAGCACCAACTGCAAAACTGCCTTCAATTGAATTTTTAAAGTCTAAAACCATGTTTGTATTAGTAAGAGCATCTTGTGTACCTATTCCAGCTGCTTTATCAGCATAGCCAATTACAATACCACTATTGATTGTTATTGTTCGTTGGGGGTTTATTCCTGTATTACTCTCACTTGTATCACCATCACCAATTCCCGCTGCCCATTCTCCTCCGGTAGCGGTAATTTTAAATTCACCTACTTGACCTTCTTCCCCAAAAACTACATTTCCTATAAAACTATCAGCAGAAACTGTTTCGCTTCCAGTATTAACACCTTTTCCACCAATTCCAGCCGCTTGTAGACCACCTTTAAAGGTAAGTGTTTCACTACCATTGTATGTGAGAGTATCATCAGTCCCAACATAAAATCCAGGTATGAAAGAGTTACTAGAATTGTCTACTGAATTGGCTAGTGTTTTTTCTGCTGCAAACACTAAAGAAAATACATCAGTAGGAAATAATACTGTCAACAATGCAAAAACAATAAACAATGATACATATCGTTTACCTGGTCCTCTGTTAGCTTTCATGATAAAGCCTCCTTAATTTTCAAAATTTTAGTCGCAATTTTCATTGAAATGTAGTTTATCTAGTTTCCACAAATAAAACACTTACAAACAGCGTAATATAAGTGTTATCTTAGTTAATGTCAAATTTTTCAGATTGTCCCCATTTCCCACTTGACTCTTAAGTCATGTTGATTCCAACTCTCTTATTTTGAGTTGCTTTTATAAGCAAATTATAGGAGCAGTACCAAATACTTGTCAATATGGTAATTGAAATAAATTTCAAGATTTAAAAAGATGCTCAAAGGAAATTTGAACATCTTTATTTGTCTGTATATTGAGTAAATTGCTATTTCGTTAATTTAGCAAACAACTTTCTTTTTGATCCAAGTAAAACAAGTAATGAACCAAGAAGCATCGATACATAAGCAATGTTTCTAAAACCATTGTCCGACATATCAGGAACTAGAGTTTCTTTCTCTTCTTCCTCGTCATCATCATCTTCGATAACTGTTTCTTTTTCATCTTCTTCTACTTGATCTGTTTCATCTTCTTCTTCTACTGGATCTGTTTCATCTTCTGATTCAACAGCAACTTCAGCTAATGCATATGTTGAGAACTTATCAGTTTCAAAAGTAAGAATGAATGTTTCTGCATTATAGTCATAGTCTAGCGATTCAACTTTACCGTCATGGACACGTAGAAGTTCAAAGTCAATATTTCTAAATGCAAATGGTACTTCAAAGCTAATCGTTATTGGACTAGCTAGTTCATTAATTGCACTAGCAGAATCTCCAACTATTTTCAACATGGAAATATCCAATAATAACGACATTGGTGAATCAATGTTTGCATTTGCTTCTAAGTATGCATCTAATAGATCCTTATCCGCTTTAGGTACATCCTCGTCTTTTAATAATTCAAGAACTACAATTACTGATACATCTTTTTCTTTCTCTTCATCTGTAAAAGTAATACCTAATTTATCTAAGTCATCTAAACCTTCTACTTCAAGTTTAGGGAAATCTTTTGTGTCTGCTTCAACAACCTTTGAAAGATATGTCGCAACAATCGTTAAGTCTGATGTTACATTTGAGAAAATAGCATTCCAGCCATTAAATGTATGACCTTCACGTGTTGGATCAGCAGGTGGAGTTGCATCACTGCCATGATCAACGGTTACATCTTCAATTTTTGTACCGTCATAGTCATTGAAAGTTACGGTGTATGTGTTAATCTCGTATTCTGCAGTAACAACTAAATTATCAGTGACATTATCAAATGCAACATCCCAACCTGTAAATGTATGACCTTCACGTGTTGGATCAGCAGGTGGAGTTGCTGATGTTCCTGATTTTACCTCTTCGGTTTTCAGTAACTGATCATCATAATCAATAAACTCTACACCAAAATAATCATTTACTTCAAAACTTAAAATTAACCGAACTGAACCGTTTAAATAAAACTCAACTTCGGAATCAATATGACCATCCATAAAATCCTGAGCAACTGCTTCAACTAATGTGCTTGGAGAACTGACACCACTAAGAGAAATATTTGGCACCCAGTTACTTCCAAGTAAAGCAAAATCAGGGCTCCATTCGTATATTGTTCCATTATAGGTTATTGAACTAATTACTTTATCTTCTTCTTGTGTGTTTGTTGGTGTTCGATACAACGCTCCAAAATATCTTGCTAAATCATGTAAAATTGCTTGATTAGGATCTTGTTCGTTATATTCAACTAAATCAGAGGTTTTATACTCAAGGTGAATACCACCATTAAACAAGGTAGGTAAATAATTGTAATTATAAGCATAATCACTATACTCATATGTAATAGCACTTTCAATTACATCTACAACATCATTTCTTTCAATAATTGTGCTGGCTCTCACTCCATCAGAAAAGTTGAAGTAGTAACCATGTACTTCTTTATTTTTGAAATCATTATTATTCAAAAGAATATCTAAAGTTAATAAATAGTGTGCATTTTCTGCTTTTTCTTGCATTTCGATATAATAACTCTGTACCATTCCAAACTCGTTATCTTCAATAATAACACTATCGATAGCTACTCCTGAATCCCATCTTGGATTAATATGAACATGCGTTCTTTGGCTATCTTCAAATTTGTTTTCACGTATAACTATATCTTTAGTTTCAATAGTTTTATGACCATAAAGACCTATAGCTAATTCAACTCCAAACAAATCATTGTTTTGGATATTAACATTTTGTGCACCCCAAACACCAATTCCAGTACCTTTCCATGCATCTAGGGATTCGCCACCAATTGTATATTTGATTCCCAAAATTGTGTTATTAGCAATGGTAACTTCACCGGTATTTAGTTCTGAAACAATTCCATTACTTTGTCTGTTTTGCTCATCATTGTACTCGATTATATTGTTCGAAATTATTACATTACTTGAACCAGCTCCTGCAACAATAGCTCTCCTGTTACTACTTCCACCTGTTGTACCTACTTGACCCCAGTTTATTATTTTAAAACCTTCAATGGTGACATCTTCTGCTTCAATTAATATTGCATTTCTAGTCGTTCCTGTTGCATTGATAATCGTATCTTCTGCTCCATATATCGATCTTATAATAATGCCTTTTTTTCTAACACTTATATTAGATTCTGAGTAAGTTCCAGGACCTACTAAAATTGTAGCTCCTTCTTCTGCAGCATCAATAGCTGCTTGAATTGAACCATAAGAATTTTCCCCAATAGTTATGCTATTACCTGATTCTTCATTTGTCATTTCTTCCACAGCCATTACACTTATATTACTCATTGACAATACAAGCATAAAAGCTAATAAATACTTAAATATGTTTTTCATTTTTTCTTTCCTTTCTTTATGTATTCTTTATTTAGTTGTTTTAAATATGTAATTATCCCTCCTTTTAAACATAGTAAAAAATACTTTTTTTGGGTATTTATTTTTGATAATATGATTTTTCATGTTATCCCCCAAACAACAAAAAACTTAGGCAGCTGGCTATCACCTGATTAATCAGAAGATCCTATAGCTTTGCGTCCTATCCTTTCGAATAGTTTGCTTTACTAAATTCATAACCCATAAATATGTTATATTCCCCCAAAGTTTTTCATACTTCAATTGTAAGCGTTACCAGAAATAAATCAACCCTTTGAAGATAAAAAAAATCACTTTCTTGTGATTTTTATGTCAAATTCAGTTTTTGAGTTACATTCTAACTTAGTAGCCCATTAATTCGGACACCGTCACAAACTCATAACCCTGCGCACTAAGTGATGCTAAAAGAGGATCAAGAGAGTTGAGTGTTGAAGCATACAAATCATGCATTAAGACAATACCATTGTTTCTAGCACCTGATCGAACACGATGGATAATGTTACTCGCATTTCTATATTTCCAATCTAAACTATCAATGTTCCAGTTGACAAACCGCATGGTTGTAAGTGATTTGACGCGATCATCCGCAATGCCATAAGGTGCACGAAGTAAGGTTGGTTCTACACCAATTACATTCATAATTAAATTATTAGTATGATTAATCTGAAACAGGATATCGTTGTTATTTAAAGTCGTCAAACGCTTATGATTGTAACTATGATTGGCAATTTCATGTCCTTGATCATGCAATTGTTTCACTAAATCAGGATACATTTCAACACGAGTACCTAACACAAAAAACGTAGCTTTAGCGTTGTATTTTTCTAAGGTTGCCATGATAGCTGATGTATATATGGAAGGTCCATCATCAAAGGTTAAAGCAATCCTTTTTGGTCCATCATTATTTTGTGGTCCACTATAAATAGTGTTAGTAGAAGGATATTGAATATTTAAAATAGAAACTAGTGCAGGATTGATAGCTGCTAAAGCATGATAATGTTTAATGTTAATATTATTGTCTTCAGTTACATTGCTAGTATTTGAACGAAACACCAATTGCACATCATTTTTTAAAATTACAATTCTAGCTTCATTGACCATGGATTTGATGTGCTCCATATCATTAGAAAACTCATTAAAAGGCAGTTGGCGTTTTACTTGATCATAAAAAGAAGTGGCTAGTTTACTCTTATCAAAAAGTATTTCTGAGCGAACAAGCCGATTATCCTTTAAAAACACAATAAAATTATCGGTGTTACGATATTTTATGGTTTGATGCTTTTTGAGCTTATGAGTAAATACAACGCTTAATGTTGATTGATCTAGTTGATGCACTTCTGCATTAATGGTTAACTCATGTTGATGAGCATTTAAGTCAAGCAAAGGATTTAACTGATCACAACTCATTTCAAACAAATGATAATGGTACTCAATATAATCTTGAATACGTCTATTAATGATTGGATTTGATGTAATGATAGTATCTACATTGGCAATACTATTTTCACTTACACGAGTTTGCCTATTCACTTGCACATGTGGTCTTTTTTCTTGTACACTTGTTTGATTCAATACAAAGGGCTGTGCTTTGATTGGGTTGTGAGTAAAAAACAAACTTAACCCTATTAGAACTAGCGCAATAGTGATAACACGCTTTAACATATTGATAAACACCTTTTCTTACTTTATAGTGGATAATATTGAAAATAATTACACAATAATCATATCATTTATTATTTTTGTTTCAACTATTGCAATCAATAAAAAATCTCTTTTTCAAGAGAATTTTTTTGCAAATTATTTTTTATCATTTGGCTTTTTAATTAAATAACAAAGCCCCAATATAACAATACCTAAGGTAAGCAATAAATAACCAATATGGCCAGGATCAGACATGCTTTCAATTTGATTGTTTTCATTTGAATTCACTTTATTTGAAACATTAGAAACGACACTTTTTGAACTGTTTGGATGTTGTTGATCATCAAAGTTATGTTCGATCGTAGTCTCTGTCTGATCATGTAAAAAAGATTCTTGATTAAAACCAATTAAAAATACAAAAGCTAAAAAAGCACCACTTAAAACAAGCACAACGATTATTAATCGATCATGAATATTATGCTGATGAACCTTTTCTTTATGTTCTGTAGAAACATCACGCTTAGATTGTCTCATGATGGTACCCTCTGTTAACTTTACTATACAAAAGCCATCTTACTTTGTCAATATTTTCACAATGTTTGTTGTAATATTAATCAATAAAAACACCTAGCTTTCACTAGGTGCTAATTACTTAAGTTCAAACTGCATAAGTTCTACGTGTTTGTTGTCGTCTTCTTCTTGTTCTTGTTGGTCTGAAGATGGTGTTGACTGTGTAGGTTTATTTATTGGTGTTTGTACATAATCAAGCACATCAATGCCTTTAATACACACAAACTCTTTCTCAAGTGGCGATGATGCAAAGGTTGTGTCTTTGGATTTAATCGGAACATCTTTAAACCACAGTTTTGCTTTTTCTCCATTGATTACATCAATCACACTTGAACTTGTACCACTAAAACAAGAGACCATATATGCAGGATTAGACTTAACAAGTTTTGCAATACGATCACCTTTATATGGACGATTACCACTGCGTAGTTCACTTATCTTTATTCGTTTAAGAGTTTGTTGGTGCGTTGTTAAAAGTACATATTCATCATTGTCATGCAATAGTATTCCATCGACAATACTATCTTTAGCAGTCAAGTTCATAGCTTTAACCCCTTTTGCTTTTAAAGAAGATACTGGTACTTGATCTTGTGGATACACGACCATAAATCCTTGTTTGCTTAATAACGCTATGTTTTGATTATCTTTAACACTAAAGGTAGCCACAATCTCATCACCTTTGGCAAGTTTCATCGCCATCGATGTTTTGGTGTATCGTGTTAATTGAAAATCCTTCACCATCGATTGCTTGATAAACCCTTTTTTCGATACAGTCATAATAGCAATATTTGTATCAAAATCATGAACTACAAAACCACCAATTACTTTGACATTGGATTCATGTTTGATGATGGAACTAAAATGTTCGCCAATGTCTTTGTATTTTGCTTCACTTATTTCATAAATAGGAACATACGCATACGATCCATCGGATAAAATTAACAGAAGTGTATCCAATAAATCACATTCGCTCTCACCAATAGGACGATCATTTTCTTTGTAGCCACTATCACCACTTGAAGCCATGACAGAACGCATTGAAACACGTTTTATGTATCCATCTTCACTTACGCTAATCCAAACACGTTCATTGGCCATTAGTTGTGTTTTTTCTATGGTAATTTCACATACCTCATCCACTAAGGTTGTAAGTCGATCTTTACCATACTTTTCTTTAATTTCTTTATAATGCTCAATGATGACACTCTCTAAAAGAGATGGTGAATCAAGCAAGGACTGATAATAATCCATTTGATTAACACCTAATGCAAATTCTTCTTTTAATGCGACAATATCGGTATTCGTTAAACGATACAAACGCAAAGATACTATCGCTTCTGCTTGTTCTTCACTAAAGACAAAAGTATCGATTAGCGCTTGTTTTGCATCAGCTTTATTTTTCGATGCACGAATCAGAGCAATTACTTCATCCAACACAGAAATCGCTTTAATTAACCCTTCCACAACATGAATGCGTTTTTGCAGCTTATCAATGCGTGATTTACTTTGTCGAATTAGCACTTCTTTTTGGTGAGCTAAAATACCATCTAGTAACTCAATCAAACCCATTTGCTTTGGTGCTCTTTTTAAGATGGCAACCATGTTAACGTTGTAATACACTTGTGCATCGGTATGTTTAAACAACAAGGCTTTCATTATTTCAATATCCGCATCTGCTTTAATATCAATAACAATCTTTAAACCATTTCGATCAGATTCATCTCGAACATCGACAAACCCTTCCATGGTTTTGCTTTCACATAGCTCATCAATTTTACGTACTAAATTTGATTTAATGACTTCATATGGGATTTCCGTAATGATAAGTTGTTGGTATGTTTTTTTAGAAATGCTTTCAACTTTCGCTCGAAGGGTTATTTTACCTTTACCACTCTCAAAATAATTGCGCATCTCCTCTTTGTTGATGGCTAATCCACCCGTAGGAAAATCAGGTCCTGGTAATACTTCCATAAGTTGCTCTAACGATGCATCAGGATAATGCAAGCGCATAATAAGTGCGTTAAGTACTTCACTTAAATTATGTGGTGGCATGTTTGTGGCATAGCCAGCTGCAATTCCTGTTGCACCATTGACTAACAAGTTTGGAATCCAAGCTGGTAATACCGTTGGTTCAACATCACTATCATCAAAATTATCAATGAAATCAACGGTGTTTTCATCAATTGCATTAACAAGTGTATACCCATAATCGGATAAACGAGCTTCGGTATAACGCATTGCTGCAGCGGGATCATCATCAATAGACCCATTATTACCTTGCATATCCACTAAGATATGGTTGTTTTTCCAAGGTTGTGACATACGTACCATCGCATCATACACACTACTATCACCATGCGGATGATAGTTACCAATGACTAACCCAACAGTCTTAGCTGATTTACGATAAGGCTTAGAAGGTATATTACCATCGATGGCCATTGCATATAAAATGCGTCGTTGAACTGGTTTTAAACCATCTCGCACATCAGGAAGTGCACGATCTAAAATAATGTATTTGGCATACTTACCAAAACGATCTTCAATCAATTGTTCAAAGGGCATGTCCACTAAAAAATGTTCGTTGCTCATTGTTTATGCTCCTTTTCTTCTAGTGTAAAGGACACATGGGTGTCAATCCAATCGCGACGAGCGGATGCTTTATCTCCCATCAGTAGCGATACTTTCCTTTGGGCTACTAGTCCATCATCAATGTTTACCAACAATAATTTACGTGTTTCAGGATTCATGGTTGTTTCCCAAAGTTGGTCAGCGTTCATTTCCCCTAACCCTTTGTATCGTTGAATGTTGTAGTTTTTTATTGTTGTTTTTGCCTTTGCTAGCTCTTCTTCACTATAGCAATACACCATATCTTTTGCATTGTACACTTTGTATAGTGGTGGTTGTGCTAAATATATTTTCTTAACATCAAATAGTTGACGCATGTATCGATAAAAGAAGGTTAATAACAAGATTTGAATATGCGCACCATCGGTATCAGCATCTGTCATAATTACTACTTTATCATAGGCACAATCTTCAACCTCAAACTCTTGTCCGACACCTGCTCCAATGGTGTAAATAATTGAACTTAACTCTTCATTTTTTAGTACATCATTAATCGATGCTTTTTGAGTGTTTAATACTTTTCCTCGTAACGGTAATATCGCTTGAAACTTAGAATCTCTTCCTTGTTTTGCACTACCACCAGCTGAATCACCCTCTACTAAAAATAGTTCATTACGTTGTTTGTTTTTTTGCTGGGCAGGAGAAAGTTTACCAGCAAGAAGTCGAGATCCTTTACCATTGGATTTCCCTTTTCTTGCCGCATCCCTTGCTTTTTTCGCAGCTTCTTTAACTAACACCGCTTTTTGTATTTTTTTAATAAGCTCGATCGAAAAATAACGGTTTTCTTCAAGGGCAAAATACAAGGATTCATAGACAGCATTTTCTACCGCACTTTTAGCTTCGACAGTTCCAAGTTTTCCTTTGGTTTGACCTTCAAATTGCAAAATATTTTCTGGTATACGAACCGCTAAAATAACACTTAATCCTTCACGGATGTCCGAACCATCAAAGTTTTTGTCTTTTTCTTTTAATAAATTATTCTTTCTTGCAAACTCATTAATTGCTTTAGTTAGAGCACTCTTTAAACCAACTTCATGACTTCCACCATCTTTAGTACGTACTAAATTAACAAACGACACAATCTCTTCTTGATAGGCGTTGGTCCATTGAAGTGCTACATCCACTTGAATCTCATTGACCATTTTTTTAATAAGGATAGGATCATGCAGAGCTTCTTTGTTTTCATTGACATCAATGCAAAACGCTTTTAAACCATCTTTAAACTTAAACACTTCACTTTTCGTTGTACGCTTATCACTTAAGTTAAACACTACCCCATCAAGTAAATACGCACTTTCTTTTAATCGCTGAGCCACAACATCATAATCAAATTTCGCATTTGTAAAAATACTATCATCAAATTCAAAACGAACCATGCTTCCTGTTTTATTGGTGTTGCCTAACTCTTTTAGTTTACTGCGTTTAGACCCACCTTCTTCAAAGCGCATCATCGCAATTTTATTGTTGTAATAGACAGTAACTTCTAACCATTTCGATAATGCATTAACAACACTTGCCCCAACACCATGAAGACCACCACTAGTTTTGTATCCTCCAGTGCTTGAAAACTTACCACCAGCATGTAGGGTTGAAAAGATAACTTCTAAGGTTGATACACCACTAGCATGTTTACCAGTAGGCATGCCTCGTCCTTCATCTTCTATGCAAATAACACGATCACTTTCAATCGTCACTTTAATGTTGTTGCCATAGCCATTCAGTGCTTCATCTATAGCATTGTCTAAAATCTCCCACACTAAATGATGCAACCCACGCTGATCGGTAGAACCGATGTACATTCCTGGTCGCTTACGAACGGCAATTAAGCCCTCTAATATTTCAATGCTGGATTCATTGTACATGTTGTTGTTTTTACTCATCGTTATACCCTTTTCTATTATACAAAAAGCACGTGTGCTTGAAAATACTTTGTCAGTCGAATCAATTTGTGAATTACCCTTCTCTTTGTGATAAAATAAGGGTGAGGTGAACATATGAATATACTTTTGGCTTTAATACTTGGGTATCTCTTTGGATCGATACCTTGGTCATTAATTATTGGGAAAACATTTTACAAAGTCGATATTCGCGAACATGGCTCGGGAAATCTAGGTGCAAGCAACGCTGGAAGAACCCTTGGAAAAAAGGCAGGACTTAGTGTTGCGACCCTTGATTTATCCAAAGCACTAGTGGCAATGTTATTAACCGTATGGCTAACGGATAAAAACACAGCTATCTATGCTGGTATCGCCGCATCTTTAGGACATTGTTATCCTATCTTTGCAAGCTTTAAGGGTGGTAAAGCAGTTTCTACCGCCGCTGGGTATCTATTAGGGTTAACACTCTTTGTAGAAACCAATGGGTTGCTTATTTTAATCATTGCTTTAATCACATTCTTTGGCATGTTAAAACTGTTTAAAATGGCTTCCTTAGCATCCATTACCTTTGTAAGTGTAAGTAGTATCGCTTTGTTTGTTTTACAAGATAACTTACTTTATAGTGCATCGTTTTTATTGATTGCCATTATCGTTATTGCTCGTCATCATGAAAACATACAACGCTTACTAAACAAAGAAGAACGGAAAATTACGTGGATGAAATAAGCTCAATTTGTTTTAACCAATGATATTGATTGTAAATAGGACTAAAACTTAGTCCTTTTTTTATACACTCAACAGCATGTGCAATGTATGGTGCAAAATCAGTTGGATCATCAAAGGTAATCGTATCAATTTCACCATCATTTTGTACTAATGTTAATTGATTGGATTTCCAAAAGTTTTCAATAAGAATCATTCCTTTAGTGCCATACACTCGTGCAGTGTTTACTTGATCATTAGCTAAACTAGCACTTAATGATCCTACCACTCCTGATTGAGTTTTTACTTGCAAATGAGTAAAACGATCAGCACCTTTTTTATGCAGTTTACTAACTTTAGAAAACGATTGTATTGGATCATCTTCTACTATGCTCATAAAAAAGGAAATCGGATAAACACCAACATCCCACATCGCACCACCACCAACTTTATCCCATACCCAATGATCATCATTAAATTTACTACCGTCATAACCATAGCTTGCTTCAACATACATAACTTCACCAAGTTTGTCGTCTTTTATTGCTTGTTTAACCCACTGTGTGGTGGATATATACGGTACTTTTTGTGCTTCCATTAACAGCAAACCTTTGCTTTTAGCTAATTCACTTGCCTCAATTATATCTTCTTTAGTTACTAGCATTGGCTTTTCACACAACACATGCTTATTAGCGTGAAGTGCGGCCATAATTTGCTCTTTATGCACTATAATCGGAGTTGCAATGTAAATTGCATCCACCTCTGGATCATCAAGCAACTCCTGTTGAGTAGTGTGTACTTTTGAAATGTTATGTTTTTTAGCAAAGGCTTTCGCCTTTTCTTCACTACGACCATACACTGCATAAAGATGAGCATCACTGACAAAGCTTGCCCCTTTTACAAAGCGTGGTGCTATTTTTCCAGGACCAAGTATGCCAAAGTTTATCACTTGTTGATTCATGCATCCTCCTTTAAAAAAAGGTCAGAGAGTTCTCTATGACCTTGTTTGCTTTTATTTGTTTTGCTCCATGCTCTTCATGATTTGTCGAATTTGAGCTTCTGAAGGTTTACGTCCCATTTGTAAAAACATTGCCCTTATCATTTTCTCATTAATTGGTGGGTTATCTTTGATTTGCTTCATCATATACGAACGAGTAAAGTAAAACCCAAGTCCTCCCCCAACTACTAATCCTACAATTAAACTTATTAACGTTGCCCAAAAATCGGTCATAAAGTTGCTCCATTCTATTTTTTATCACAATAACACCCAAAAGGGCTGATATATTCCCTGTTTTTACCAGGTGGGTATCCTGTGATCGTGATTTAGGATTCCTAATCTTATTAGGCATTCACACACACAACCAACGTCCAGATTCCCTATATCAAAGTGTTGGAAATAATAATTCCTTTTGGGTCGTTTACATTATATCACATTTTAAGCGTTTGCAAATACATCAAACCACGACTTTCTTTGTGAATATTTTTGCAAGTACCACAAAACACGTAAAGCTTATTGCCTTTGATTGTTGTTAGTCTTTTGTCTTTTTAACAACTTGCAAGTGTAGCTCATCGAGTTGTTTTTGTGTCACTTCACTTGGTCCTTGCGTGACAGGACAGCGTGCAGATGCATTTTTAGGAAAGGCAATGACATCACGTAAGCTCTCTGCTCCTGCTAATACCATCGCTAAACGATCTAATCCAAAAGCAATTCCACCATGCGGTGGTGTACCATAATTAAATGCTTCAATAAAGAATCCAAAACGATTTTGAATGTCTTGTTCACTAAAGCCAATGAGCTCAAACACTTGTTGTTGAAGCGTGTTGTCATGGATACGTTGAGAACCACCTGCTACTTCATAACCATTGCACACTAAATCATACGCATTGGCAATCGCTTCTAGAGGTTTGTCTTTTAAGGAATCAATGTACTCTAATTTTGGTGAAGTAAAAGGATGATGACGTGCAACTAAACGATTTTCTTGTTCATCACATTCAAACATTGGCATATCCACAACCCACACAAAATTAAACTGTGTTGGATCTAGTGTTAGTGTTTCATTAGCAACATGACTACGTAGTGCACCTGCACCAACACACGCCTTCTCCCACTGGTCTGCCACAAAACATAGCGCATCGTTTTCTTGTGCGTCGAATACTTCCATGATTTGCTTTTGTTTATCTTCATCGATAAACTTCTTAATGGAACCAACAAGTTCATTGTTAGTGACTTTTAATACAACAAGTGATTTTGCACCATACTTTTTAACAAGTTCAGTTAGCTTATCTATTTTCTTGCGTGAAAAATCAGTGGCGTTTTCTACCTTAACTGCTTTAATTACGCCACCACTACCTAACACCTCATTAAACAAAGGAAAATCGACATCGTTAAACAAGTCAGATGCATCCATTAGTTTCATTTGATATCGTGTATCTGGTTTATCAGTCCCATAATTGTTCATTGCCTCTTTAAAGGTTAAACGCTCAAAAGGAATACTTAACTCTTGGTTGTTTGCTTCTAACACAACCTTTTGCATCATTTTTTCCATATGAGTAAATAAATGATCACTATCCATAAAGGACGCTTCAATATCCACTTGGGTAAAATCAAGTTGACGATCCGCTCGTAAATCTTCATCTCTAAAACAACGAGAAATTTGATAATACCTTTCAAATCCTGCAATCATAAGCATTTGCTTAAAAATTTGTGGGGATTGTGCTAAGGCATAAAACTCTCCAGGATGTACACGAGATGGTACTAAATATTCACGTGAACCTTCTGGGGTTGATTTGGTTAAAAGTGGTGTTTCCACATCAATAAACCCTTGATCATCTAAGTAATTACGAATCGCACGCACAACTTTTGCACGTGTTATCAGTCGATCTTGCATAATTGGACGACGCAAGTCTAAGTAGCGATACTTTAATCGAACTTCTTCTAACGCATCGGTTTTATCCGCAATAATCATCGGTGTTTGATTGGCTTTAGACACTACCTCACATTGGCTAACAATAACTTCAAGTTGTCCCGTTGGTATATTTTCATTAACATCTTGTCTTTTTTCTAAAGTACCAACTATCTTTACGACATACTCATTTTTAATGTCTTTGGCTAAGTGGGCATGTTCTTGATTAAAGACTACTTGCATAATGCCACTACGATCACGTATATCCATAAACACCAAATCACCAAAGTTTCGACGTTTGCTTACCCATCCTAAAATGGTAATGGTAGTGTGAATATCTTGTAATGTGTAGTCGATGTTAAATTTTTCGCGATTAATCATGAAAGTGATGCTCCTTTTCAAAAAGTTTATCCATGGTTTCTATTAATTGATCAACAGATACTTCTTGTTGGTATTGACTATTAACTTCTTTAATGTTTACAACATGCTTGTTTACTTCTTTTTCTCCAATAAAAATCATAACTTTGGCATTAAGACGATCAACACTTTTAAATTGAGACTTCATGGAACGTGAGGCATAATCCATTTCCACCACATAACCATGTTGACGAAGCAAGGTTGCTATTTGATGAGCATAGCTTAGTTGATGATCAAGTGGTAAAACATACACATCAACACTGTCTTGATTATCAAAGGTTATTTTCATCGCTTCAGCAGCAACTAATAATCGTTCAATACCCATACCAAATCCAATACCACTTTGTGAAGGTCCACCCATTGCTTCTAATAAGCCATCGTATCGTCCACCACCAAGCAAAGTAGCTTGTGCCCCCATAACATCTTCATCACCAATAATTTCAAAGACTGTATCGGTGTAATAATCCAAACCACGAACAAGTTTTTCACTAATGACTACCGGTACTCCTAAAGATTCAAGCTGGTTAATAACGGCTTGAAAGTAATCTTTGCTTGTTTGATTTAAAGAATCCGATAATGTTGGTAATGAAGTAAATGAAGGATGCTCTTGATCGACTTTACAATCTAAAATCCTTAGTGGATTTTGATCATAGCGACGTTGACAATCAGTGCATAGTGTCGATACATGATCTTTGAAATGTTCTTTTAAAGCTTCACGATAGTTTTCTCTACTAATACTATCTCCTAGTGTATTAATGTGTACCGTAAACTGATCAATACCAATAGCTTGTAAAAGTTGTACCCCTAAATGAATCACTTCTGCATCAACGATTGGGTTTTTAGCACCAATGTATTCCACACCACATTGGTGGTGGATGCGCATCCGCCCTTTTTGAGGTCGCTCATAGCGAAAGTTTGGACCTAGATAATAATACTTAATAAGTCCTTCAGGGCTATTATAAAGCTTATGTTGGGCTACAGCACGTATTAAACCAGCAGTTCCTTCAGGACGCAGTGTTAATGATCGTCCCCCTTTATCTAAAAAGGTATACATTTCTTTGTTTACAACATCACTGGCATCGTTGTTTTTTAAAAACACTTCCGTATGTTCAAAAACAGGGGTTGCCATTTTAGAAATATGATACACCGACATAAATTGTCGAATCACATCTTCAATCATTTCCCAACTTCGCATTGTTTCATCAAAAATATCGTTTGTTCCCCGTGGGGCTTGCATGTTGTTCATCGTATTCTTGTATGATGATTATGTACCTTAAGGGTCATAAAAATCATACGCTCCTTTCATACCCTTGTTATAATTAAGTTGAC
>ERZ869909.294-NODE-294-length-68721-cov-20.215649_pt1 | contig 68721 bp, 48 predicted proteins | sample MGYA00520892_ERZ869909 | MGnify/ENA primary metagenome ERZ869909 (study PRJEB32215, sample SAMEA104723947) | bioreactor metagenome | biome: bioreactor; feature: anaerobic bioreactor; material: water | place: China | collected 2015-03-12 ...
GGCCTCTTCATTAAAACGTTGCCAAACACCATTAACGTCACCGGGTGATGGCTCCAACCTGCTGAATGCCGTGCCCTGATCCAAAGTCAGGGCAAAACTTCCCATTTCAACCCAGCCGGTCGTATTATTGATTTCCAATATGGTTTCAGAATAAAACTCAAAATCAAGCGTATGTATGGAAGCATTGGAAATTTGCCATCTTACCGCCCTTCCGTTTTCAAACAATAATTTCAAGGGGGAATCAAGTTCATCATCCGATATGGTCTTTCTATTGGTAACCACTTTATTCGCAACCAAATCGTTTGTACTGACAGATAACGTTTCCACTTTAAAAATCCTGTCTGGGGCTATTCGCGTAGAAAAATTAATAGTAACGGCAAAAAATAATTCTTTGATGTTCTCTATTTCGATAAGCTCGCTTCCATAATGTCCTATGAACTGGGAGGGGTGGGTCATTGGGTTTACGGTTGACCTTACCTGGTCATATTTTGCCGTATTCCTGAAATACACATAAAACTCCTTTCCCTCGATCCTGTATATCCATAACCGGTTGGCATTATCAACAACTTCGGGAGAATCTTGAATGAGATTAAGCTGAATCACTTTTTTTCTATATGCCGCTTTGTATATTTTTACAAAATCTTTCGGCTTATTGAAATTTACATAATCAGATGCATAATTTCCCTTGGGCAAGTGCTTTTCACCCAATACGCCCCTAAAAGCCCAGCGGAGATGCCTCCCTTGGGTACTGTCGTTACCTTCAGAGCCGGAAGCCTGTATGTATAGGTAAGGAGACTGTATCGCCGTTATTTTTGATATCTCAATGCTCACTCCCTCAGCAATAAATTGTACGGTCGCGGTATTTGGACTAAGTCCGTAATTATCGACCTGAAACTGTAAAAAGGAAGTTTCTTCAACAACTGAAGATCTGAGTTGCGTTGTGAATTGACCATTCCCATCTACATTACCTGTATCAATAATCATTGAGCCTGCTGAAAAAAGAATTTCAACGGTATATGGGCCTCCGGTAGTTATCGGATTTCCTGACGCATCATTAAGCTGCACAGTAATTTGAGATTCTGAAATACCATTAGCGAGTATTGATGTGGGGTTTGCAGTAATGGTGCTTTGTTCAAGATCCGGTTGAGGGTCGTCTGAAGGGCACAGTTCCTCTGTTTCAGAGCTTTCAAAGTCGGCAGGTTCTATTTGTGGTTCATCATATTCTATGGGAGAATATTCTTTAATCACAATTTCAATATCTTCGATTGCAAAATCCTGACTGATTAAATGGACAGAATCATCTATGATTTCTGTTTTACAGGAATTATAGTCAAAAGACGTGGAAGCTACAGAAAATTTACCTCCGGATCCTTGGTAGCTATATGCATCAAAGGTGTTTCCTATGCTTTTATTAACTGTGAGATAAGTCGAACTCAGGGCCTGAACCCTGATCGTTTTTACCCAATCAGACGATGTCAGGCTACTGTTTAATTTGAATAACCGATTAGAGATACTGAAAAACACCCCACTGGTGTTTTTATGTATGGTTTGGTATGTTGCAGTGAAATCTTTATCCAAAAGCCTTTCATTGACAACATTACCATTGTCTTCTTCCAATTCAGCAATAAAAAACCGGGTAAAACGGTTGGGAAGTGGCTCGGAAAAATCTATGAGGTGTTCAAGCACAGAGCGAGGGGTGGAATCATCCCTTTCATTTAAGGTAAATTCCAGGCCATCTTCTTCACTTCTCATATTCTGTTCCGGGTCGTAATGATAAAAAGAGCCTATGACAGAATATCTCCCATTATGGATAGGGCTGGCAGCATAGATATGTAAGTAGTTAAACCCGCCTAAATCTCCATTATATGCTATTCCTACGGACTGTGTTATATTTAAGTCAGGGTCTATGGTAAGTATAGCCGCCTTACCCCCCCTGTAACCAAAAAGGACAAGGTTATCCCCACGGACTTCTTCATCCCGAATTATCAATAACGGATTTTGTGAAATTATTTCTTTGGAAGAAACGAGCTCACCATCATTTGGTTCTATATTCAGGAATTTATGGTCAATCCTTCTTACCCCTCCATTTTGAGAATGGGTCTCAGTAATCTTTAAGACAAGGGTCTTCTCATTTAATTTAAAAAGCCGGGCCCTTGATGTCAGGTTAGTAAATATAACTTGGGCATCTGATCTGTCATAATATTTTTTCGCCCATATCAAGTCCCCATCTTCTGTTAATTTTATAAGCAAAAAGTTATTCTGATCAGAACCCAAAAGTATCAGTTCACCTGATTCCATTTCTACGATGTCCGTAAAATGGGTTTTGTACCAAATCCATCCACCAACAACAGTATTGGGAAAAATAAACCTTTTTTGCCAGACCATGTTCCCGTTCAAACTTAACTTGGCAATATAAAACTGGTCAGAAGAAACCCATATTCGCCCTATTACATAGGTAAAAGAACCAAATCTTACTAATCGCCGTATATATGCGGTTGATGCTGGATTATATAAATTAACGTAAGCCATTTTGTTTCTTTTTAATCGTTAATATTGATATTTTCTGCCAAAACATTATCAGTTTCTTCATATTGATTCCCGTCCCATGTATAATATTTAAACCTGAAATTAAGTGTGCCGGCAGTAATCCCGGCGCTGGTGCGCATAATAACAGCCTGCGAATAATCTTTGCTGTATAATACTTTATAAGCATTGTCCACATTTCCGTTACTATGCACTACGGCGATCATTTCCGATAATTCCTCTAATGGTATTTTCGGGATATTGAATGGTTCCGGGTTCTTTATCAGCAAAGCGACAACATTTCCGGTATTCAGGTTGATTATCTTGTGGAATTCAGTCCTTACAGGAGGATCTTTTGGAGGTATTTCAAACACGCCTTCAATGACCCTGTCAAAAAGATGCTGGAACTGGTTTCCTAACGGGTCTCCCGCTTGGTTTGCAGGATTGGAAACAATATCCAGCGCTTTTGTTACAGTAGCATTATCCAAAGAAAGCTCTATGTTATAGACTGCTTGTCTTTCAACCAATGCTTCCTCACCCTGTATCAGGTAACTTTTGACCTGTGACTCAAAATTCAGGTACCTTGATGTCTGGAACACAAATTCGTGTACCGGTTCATTCACTACGTTATTATTGGTGACTTCAAATGCATTGTATAGCAGTGCTGTGTAAAGCTTTTGAGGCCTCAGGTTGGTGAGTGTTACCGTAAAGTAAGAACTTGCAGGAACAATCGGGTTTCCAAGGTCAATTTCACAAGGAAGCTCGCCGTTTTCAATCATATTATTTATAACCTGAATATGGGCAGGGAGCAAAGGATCATTGTCTCCGTTCCAGGTATAACCTCCATCGTCAGGAACCGGAACGGTTTCCCCCGGGTCAAAATCAACCGGAAGTGGATACGGAATGATCACATCAGTAACCGGGTCTTTAACAGCGATATGCAACTGGCCTTCCAATTCGGGCATATTGAGGTATTCGTGCCAGATCTGGAACATATGATAGGTCAACGGTTTGTTGAAAAAAACCGAAATTTTACACTGCTGATTTCCATAGAACAGTGGTTTTGCTTTCAGGATATTCCCGTCGGCATTGGGGTATGAACGGTTGTAATCTATATATGACCTTAAAGATGTTAATGGATATTCGTCGGCTTTGGCTCCCGAAGGTATATAATGGGATTCCGGATTTTTGTGGTAATGGCCTAACGGCCCCACTGTTTTAAAACCGTAATAATAATTGTAAATCCCCGGGTTGCTGTCCCCATTGTCAACTTCATCTTTTAATTGAACCCTGATATAATAGGTTGTATTAGGCCTCCATACCGGCTGTGCTACTTTTTGTAAGGCTGCTGTCATATCTTCAAAATCTTCCTCTATGGCTTCCGATCCGGGAACGGTTTCGTTCCACTGGTGGTTTTCAAGGGTCATCCAGCATATTTGCTGAAGGGAGGTGGCACATCTTAGCCCCGGTTTATCATCACAGTCGCAATTTCCAAGTTCTTTGATATACTCTAATATTAAGATGGTCTGTTCCCTGAGTTCATAGTAGTGGTTGATTATAACAGTATCGCTTATACCTCCCGGATAATTATTGAGCATAATGTTTAGAGATTCTAATAATTCGAGAAATCTTGCGTACAATTCACCCATAGATTCAATAAGGTGGTATTCAGGGTGGTTCCGGTCAAATATTAGAATCAGCTCGTGGAATTGGTTAAAACATTTTTGATGTTTCAACAAATCTTCAATCTTAAGAACAGGATAGATAAAACACTGTTCAAACAATAAAAGCAACTGATCGTAAAGCTCACAAAGTATATCATCCCGGTTACAGTCTCCTTCTATCTCCGAACAACCGACTCTCTTTAATTCTTCCAGTTGAGCAAGCAGCTGATGGTATAGCCTTGTATCCGAAGGTTCGGTAATATTAACTTCTCCCTTAGCTTCATCATAAGTGGCCTCAAACAATGCCGCTATTTGTTCCATAATGTCCAGCATGGCCTGTACATTCGGGTCATCAGGCTCAATAATCACTTTGCTGATAAATTCTTCTTCGTTATCGTATTCCACTACGAAATCAAGCTGTGATGCTGTCTTGTACTCTTGATGAATTAGGGTGTACTGAACAAGGCTTGTGGTATCATCTAAGACGGACTTATAATATTTAATGGTAACTCCATGGGCATTGGTTGTTAATCTCAGCCTTGTCTTTACAGAGGGTTCCGGCAAAATAATTACCATACTGTTATAATTGTTGAATGAGAGCGATTTTGCAAATCCATGTATGTTGGTAACATCAGTTACTTCCATATATTCATTTTCAACGACCACAACATTGCCGTCAACGATCTCATATCCTGATATGTTGGACAAAGTGTAATAGGCTCCGTTTATAAAATGCCCGATGTATTGCGTAGGCGGGTAATAAACCGTTCCCAATGACTTGTTCAGGACATTGGAGCAATCTTCGGTACGCAGTTCCTCCTGACAGTACAAGACAGAAGGCGTGATACCATATATTTCAGGAATGTGCCAGCCCGGTTCTCCGGCTTCCATATAGTTGAAAGGGCTGGTTGCCAGCAGGCGGATGGTATCATATTGCTTTTCTTTGATTTGCCAGTAACCAACCCGTAAGCCCGCCACTACGGGACGGTCATCGGGAGCAACAACGGCTTCAAAAGGATGGTAGTCCTGCCAACCACTGTTATTCCAAGCTTTTATCTCGATGTCTTCTATGGAATACCTGTGCTTTACCTGCCTTAGCTCACGGCCGCCCCGCACTACTTTTTGGGGTGGGATCAAATCCACGCAGTTTTCAGGAGCGAACGTATAGCCGCCGATTTTTCCCGATACGGCTCCCGGAACCAACCCTTTTTCGACTTTAAACTCTATATAAGTATCTAAAGGGATCACTTTGGTGATCTGACCGGCAGAAGGAGGCGAACTCATCCCTAAATAATCCAGGTCAAAAGCCTCATTGGTAAGCATGTGAATGCCTTTTACCAATTCTTCGGTTCTGTCTACCGTCCCTGAAAATGGAAGCGGCGGTACCGGGGTACGGTCAACACTATTGTCTTTATCCCATTTCAACTTAACCGTAAAGGACTTGCATACTTTCACAAAAACCAGTTTAACACAAGCCCTGAAATCTATTTCGGCATAGATAAGGAAAGGCTTGGCGGCTTCGGCTGAGAAAATAGCATTTAAGGAAAGGGAAATCCCTATAATCCAGATGTCCACATCAATACCACCACCCGCAGCGATATAACCCCCGATTTGTGGGCGTTCAAAACTGATATATCCTCCAACTTCGATATATGCATATAAATGAATTTTGGCAGGCCCGAAACGTTTTTTTAATTCAAAATGCACACGTGCCCCTGCTTCAATACCCTGAGCTGATAACATCAGGTAAGTCTGTGCTGTTACAATAGTGAGCACACGGGCGCTTATGGGATTTTGCTTGGTTCCGAAATTGACATACCAGGCAGAAGGTGAATTGAAGAAGAACCCTGCCTGTACTTCAGCATACAGTTCAAGGATCCAGCCGCTGCCTGAAGGGATATTAAAATCCGCTCCCATACCCATTTCAATGGAGTTGTCACCCCAGGCAACAAAGGCAAAGAAAGGAGGCTCCCGGTTGTCATCCAGGCCTAAACGGGCGCTTAATATACTTGCTTTACCTTCTACCATAAACAGTGTCGGTAAAGAGAGTAACAGCATCGCCCTTACGGATATGACCGTGCCACTGTCAAAGCTGGTGCCTAATACAGCCCCGGCGCCAATGGAAAACGGAGCAGTATAGCCTGCTGTTCGCTCAGGGCCGCTGAATTTGGAAACGTGGATGCCTTTGGGCGGATAGACATAATAATCATACCATGTGTCCTGCCCTGAAACCAGGCCTACAGCTTCTTTTTCAGCGACATACCGAAAGCCTAACAACCCTCTGAAACCATAGATACCCAAAGGCCCGATGGGAATAGGGGCGGGCAGGTCTATAAAGGCATCTATCAAAAACCCCGGGTAGCGGGGTTGCAAGCGCATAGCAGCTCCTCCGGCTATTTTTGCCTTGGGAAGTTTTAGGGATATTTCACCCATATATTCCGGTGACTCCCCCGGGTCTGGCAACGCCACCATACCGTGGATAATGGCGATGGCACTTGACGGGCTTGCCGTGCCCGGAATGACCAGGTCAATTTCCAATGCCTTGATATGGATAAAATCATCGCCGTCTGTATAGAGAGGATCCCCGTGTTCATCTGTTTCATCATTATCGGTGGTGTAGTAATATTTTATCCCATCACCCCGCACATCAATACCAAGAGGGTCTATACTGATGGCACCGTCAAAACCCCAATAGTTGTATTTACGCATCACACCGTTATACTCCAATTGCGTGGAGCCGTAGTGAACGCCCGTAACCGCCATCTCGATAGGGCCTAAATTCAGGGAAATATTAAGCGGGATAAAACCGTTGCCGCCCACGATCTCTACCGTGCCGTTGTCATAAACCCGTAATCTTGGTATCTCAATGACCTGGTCACCGATGAGCTTTTCCATCACTTGGTTTTCAAACCAGATCTGGCAGGAAGTGCCTACATAAAAATTGTCATTTTCACGGCCCAGCTCTAACGTGAGGAAATTGAAGGTGACAAAGCCGAACAGGGTAAAAGGGATGCCATTTTCGTGGGAAGCGGTCAGGTTAAAATCACCGGCTTCATTAATATGCCCGTTGAGGTAAACAAAAGACTCATCATTATTATCTTTAAGTTTAGGCAGTGTTACCCGGGCTGCAATGTTGGACTGCGTAACGGCATTTTGTTTAAACGTAAGGTCAAAATAGTTAAACCCTAACTCCCAGTCTCCAATTTTCAGCCCCATATAAGCCGCCCCGTTGTTGGGTTGGCCGCCTATGGTTTCTAAAGCAATGGTTCCGGAAACACCGCCTGTACCTACCAGCATATTGTAACCGGCTATTCGCAAAGTAGTGTTATCTACATTGTTAAACCATTTAGAGGGCAGGGTGATAGCAACATATTGTGCATAGATACCGATGAAATCCTGTGATCTTCCATCTAAGTCGGCTTCTATGATATTACTGTTTTTACTTAAATCTACTTTAGCATTTACAATATCTATCCCTAAACCTGTATTACCTATCTGTGAAGGATAATTGAGGCTGACTGCCATTTCTTCCTGAAAGTTTATACCTCCCTGTGTACTAAACTCTAAAGTTCCGATGTCAAAAATCAGTATGGACTGTTCAGGGTCGGGGATTGGTTCACCGCCGGGAGCGGATAAAGGAACAAGCAAACCCCTTGGGAATGCCAAACCTATGGCAAGATTTAAAGAAGCATCAATTTTAGGCAGGATTATTTTCTTAATATAATCCTCAATGGTTTCTTCATTAATGTTTTGAGAGAATTGACTTAGGTTTTGTCTATATTGGTTTGTGTCGTTGGAAACTATGTAGATAGCATTGATAATATCTAATATGCTATCTGTGATACTTGTACTTCCTTCTATGGACCATCTCACATCCTCTGCCATATCAAGTATATCTGCGTCATCTGGGTATGGTATTTCCGAAGATCCGGATAAACTGTAAAACAGATTGATTTTATCAACAAAATTCTGAAAAGAAAGAAAATCTGTACTTCCTTCAAATGTATCTAAGGCATAAATAATAAGGTCAGTATCACTTAACGTTAATGATTTGTAGAATATGTCTTGTAAATCTTCCGGCAGATACGAAAAGTTGTCTATATTAAAGTTATTTATTAGTGCTAAAACAGGCCAGTTGTAATTAAGCGTAAGAGGAATAAGGGTTTCTCCTACACCACCGGGATTAATGACAATAGAAAAACCTGAGCCAAACAAATCCAGCTTTAATGGTTCGCCTGTTACCAAGACAATGTTATAGTAGCCCTGAGTTCCGTCATTACTTCGGACATATTGAAGCTCTTTGTAATAAATCTTATCCAGAGCGTTCTGCAAACCATCTTCCAGAAACTGTAATTCTTCCGGGAAATCATCTATGGTAACTAATGTACCTATGTTGGGATAGAAGGATTTTGTTGCCATAAGTATTACTTTTTATTATCAATAAACAGTTCCAATTGTTCTTTACTAAATTTTAAATTGTTTTTCTGAATAAACTCTTTAAACTCTTTTAAATCAGCTTTTTCATCAATAAAATAATTATAGTACTTAATGGTCAAATCAAAATCTGATTTTAAAATGGAAAAGAACTCTGTTTTTTGAAATTCTTTATACTCCTTATAAACTTCATCAATAGAAGATTTATCTGATTCATATTTTCGCCTTAATGCAAATTCTTTATCTACTACATTTCTTCTTAATAAACCATGCCATATCTCAAATAAATCTTTCTGGTGCTGTGTTCTATGTTCTGTATTTTTAATAATGGAAGTAGATGATTCTAAAATTTTTTCAATAATTGATGGGTGATTTTTTACAATAAGTTCAATAGCTTGATTTTCTGTATAATTTCCATAAAATGTTTTTGCATATTCAGGTCCTCTACTTTCATCAAAAGGAGATATGAAATACACATTTTCATTCCAATAGTTTAAAGGGTTTATTCGACCTTTATAATCATTTGTGGTATTGGAATAAAATTCAATAATCTCTTCGCTATTAAAGGGCTTGATACCGCTTTTTTTTTCGTAATCTTTTATAAAAAATATACCTTCCTTGAACTCAATCCCTGAAATATATTTATAAGGATAATAATGAGCTCTTTTGCCATCAACTATGTTTAGATGATTAATTGAATCGGCAATTGAAATTAGAAAATAATCATATGCTATTATATTGTTTTGAATATTTGAAGGAAAAACAATGAACATTTTCTTACTTCCATTCTGGATAATTAAAATTTCATTTTCAATAGAACCAGTGTAATAAAATCTGTTTTTAAGTTCAGATTTATAAACTATATTAGAACAATATTCATAGCTAAAATTTTCAAAAATTAGTTTTTGAGCGTCAATTGAATCTTTTATGAGGATATCATTCCATTTGTAATTATCAGGTGTCCGTTTTAATCCTATATTCCCAGTTAAAACATTAGTATTGTTGAAATCTGTATCTTGTATTTCAACTATATTTATAGGTTCATCCATACAAGGAGCAGGTTGTCCAAAAAGATTATTTTGAACAGTTGTAAAGAACAATATGGCGAGTAAGTATTTCATTTTATAGGTCATTCAACATTTTTTTAATTATATACTCAAGAGCTTCAAGCATTTGCTCCCGATCTCCTTGTAAGAAACCAATATGTATATGTCCAGTTTTTAAATCACTTTTGTATTTATCTCGGACATTTGATACTCTATAATGTATTTCATTTGAAAAATACCATTGCCCAGACCCCATCCTTGATTTTACATAAAAATCTGTATAATCATTTACCCAAGGTTGAGTATCTGGATAATCTGTCCAAGATGGAGGTCTAATAAAATCATTATCAGTTGGTGTTACATATTTTGTTTCATTAGAAGATTGAGGGTTTCCAGATTCTTGCGAGGGAACAAATGCTCTAATTTTATCAATCGGAATAACAGATTGACCTATCAGGTGACCCCTCGTCAAAATTCTTGATAAAGTGTGATTATTAGTTACATCAACATCTGGAATTGGGCTACTACCACTAATATCAGTTGCAAAAAGTTTCCAATAAGCTCTATGATTAATCCCGATTGTAGAATTGTTTCCGGATACATCCACAACAAGTTCACCATTATCTTCTAATTCATCATATGGTAATTGATTGTTTATAAACGGTTTGTTATTTAAATTATGAACCTTTAAATTTTGAGCGAGATCAAGTTTCATATTATTATCCCTTATATATCCATTTCTATAACTCGAAGCAAATCTATCTATTTGAAAATCATAAGTATCAACTCCAAAACTAAAAGTAATAATCATTTTTACCCCTTGATAATTAGGGTGATTAAGGTTTATATATTGCTCAAAAAAATCTTCTATCCATCCGTTATTAAATTCTCTGTAACGTACGGGAAAAACGACAGATTTAATTATAGCATTAGCACTTCCATTAGGTATTACCTTATTATTCAATGATAAAGCTATATTTCCTGATGGATTAGATAGGTGATAATTTTCATCTAAGCCTCCTCCTCCCATTGCTGCTCTGAATGGATCAAATCCGGAAATTAAAATAGGTATATGGTCAGGATGAGTTGAAAAATCAGGTAGATTTGAGGAGTGTAGTCCTCGTGTTACTTTTTCTAATAAATCCAAATATTGCCGTATATTGTTATAGGATACAAAAGATGCAGATATTAAAGGTTGTTGCTTAATCATTTTTCGCATTTGCAACCTTGCTAAATACAATGCCCCATCTTTATTATACATAGGGTGTGAACTATTACGAATGTTGGTGCGGGCAGCATTTAGTAATTCTGTTCCTTTCTCTTTTATCTTGGTTTCTATTTCTGTTTTAAAATTTGCTGTGGTAAGCGCGTTTATTTCCGTTTCAAAGTCATCTACTATGTCTTTTAAGTCAGCACCTATTGTTTCATAAAGATATTGGAATGTGGAATTAGGATTTGTGGAAAGTTGTACTAAATTCCACTCTCCTTGATCTGCTTGTAGATTTAGGTGGAATCGTTCTTCAAAATCTAATTCAAGACTAAAATCAGCAACTATATGACTGGCATATTCAGGAGATGTAAAAATCAATCCGTCACGAGAGTAGATTTCTTTATAAACAGTGGTTTCTGAATAATCCCCTAAGTTATCTAAGCCGGCAACTACCAAATGGTACTTGTAGTAGGGTTCATAATCTTCATCACGTAGGCGGTTGCCCTGTGGTTTCAGTTTCAGCATTTGCAAGTGGTAAGGAGAGAGCTGTGTTGCCGCTGCTGTCCTTAAATCTTCAAATTCCGATTTTTTAAGTCCTAAAAGAAGAATGTTTTCCTTTATATTTACTGTATCATCATAGGCAAGTGTAGCAACAAAAACTCCGGCAGAGGGCTGTAAACTATACTTTTCTATTTTAAAATTTGAATGAGTGTTTTGTAATGTTTTTATAAAAGATTCATTGTTATAGGTTGCTCCTTTGTAGTTAAAGAAGCTATTGTCTTTTCCTCCTGTATTTTTGAAATAAAATTGAGGTACAGAATAAAAAAGGATATTGTCATTGTCGGGAGGAGGTGTTCCACCGGAGGTATCTGTTTCAGATACCATACCTGTCTGCATAATGCTTCCTAATCCTTGCTTGGTTAAATCATTTGTCAGGACAATTTCTGTATTTCCTGAAATATAAGTGCTATTAGAAATTTCATTGATAGATTCTGCTCCTTTTTTAAGAAATAACTTCACTCTTTTTCCTGCTGAAAAAGCCGATAGTGTAGTAAGATCAATGTCATTAGCTATAAGCTTTTTATTAGAATAATTAATGGAAACAGCAGCCTCTGTTATAAATTTAAGTTTATCCCCCGATTGTAAGCCGGAGAGAAAGGTTTCTAAAACTGTAATTACGGTAGTCGATGGATTAGGTGTCTCTACTTTCTTTACGTTGTATTGACCAACATTTTGTGGGTTTGTAGTATTTGTAATATAGACCTTATTAATAATCTCGGCATCAATTCTCTCATTGATAGTAATGGTCTTTAAAGATGGATCTAAACCGGCTATGTCTTCTTCCATAATTCCCGATACAAAACCGTGATTTAATCCATCAAAATACTTATGGTGGCTACTTCCTATCCATTGCACTCCATCTTCACTATCCCAGGGGATTTGTGCCGTTATAGGACCAAAAAGATAGTCAGTAGGATTCTGTTGGGGAAAAGCATCTACACCGTCATTTAATCTTAATTGCTTAATATAATCCAGTTTTACAATGGTGGCTAATTGAGCGGATTCAATGGATATGTTAGGGACTTTGATAGAGATCGTATTGGTAAATTCGGATATAGGAGTAGGTAGTAAGATTGTTTCATCAATAAAATACACTCTGCTTGAAGCATTATCAGTCAAAGGCGGGTTTATCACTGAATTAGGTGTAAGTTCTACATTCCATCCGGCAAGCAGGGGCTTTTCATTATCATTAATCCGTAAGGCTATAAAAAATTCATTTTCCGTACCGCCACCGGGAGTAATATCTACTATATGTATTGCCCAACCGTTGGTATAGTATTCTTTAAATGCATTATTATAATTAGGGTTACCAGGGTTTTCAATTTCATCGGAAGTTTCTGCTATTTTAATTTCTTTATCAGCGTGTGTGCCAGATCCCTCATAATTGTCATAATAATTATAAGAATAGCCGTTTTCGTTACGTATGTCTAAATAAACAGTATTCCTCGTTGTATCGATAAAAGGAGCCAAAACATTATTGTAAACGAGGGTAGCCGTGTTTGCTGGTTGCTTGTCACCATTACTATCACGGTATTCTATACCATCTTGTATATCATGGTGCAACCCATAAAAAGCCGCAGGGTCAGCAAAGTGTCTTGCCAAATCCTGTCGCCACTTCTTTTCGGCAGAACTCATATTACCATCTATCTGTATCTCAAAACGTTCTTCTTTGGCTAACTCAACATCCACAAAAAACTCCGGGTTTTCCAGGATAATTTCTACTCCTATTTCTCCGGGAGAAAAATTTCCTAATTCAACACCACAATCAATGGTAAAAAGTTGTGAAGTCAGAGCAAGGTTCTTAAAGAAAAACTCATCTATGTTTAAATTGCTTGCAGGAGTCAGGTCATTGCCAAACAGAGCTTCAAGGGGAATATCATCACCCGGAGCCCTGTCTTGCTGAATCACCTGCATTGCAGCTAATAATTCAGAACCGGAGGTTTTTACTTTATTATCAGGGTCTGCCAAATCATTACTATCTATAAAATCGATTGTTTTAAGCCCCCTGTAAATAACATATTTGATTGGCAGTTTAAATTCTTTCTGGTTATGCGGCCTTAAAACAAGGTTTACTTTATCGTTGTTGCCCTGTTGCTGTTGCAACAAAATTGTTCCCTTCATCATCGCATAGGCTTTCGTATCTGTGGAAACAGTAAATAAACTGCTTACACGGAACTTATCGGCAGATTCCACTCCATAAGCAAGTGCTGCTGTTTGAGGAGTAATTGAAGTAGAAGAAAAAAAAGCTAATGATGGCATAATTATTCAGAGTTTATCAATATTTTCTGTTTTATACTTACTTGCACTAATCACCGACAACAAAGCGCAATAAAAGGGCAGGAGTTACCTTCTATTTCTTCCCCAAAAAAGAAAGCTGTTAACAGGAAGTAAAAGATCACTCAAAGTGTATGTTTCAAAGTTCAGGCTTTAAAATGAGAAAGTCAATGCGGGTTTTCCCGTATTTTTCAAAAATTTATATCAGCCAATAAACATCATTTTTTAAGCTTAAATATCCTTAAAGTATATGGACACGAGTATCCATAATAATGCCAATCAGTGTTATTAATGATGTTATGTGATGTTAAATTTTATACAGGAGCCAAAAGCTGCCTCTCTCATCAAAGAGTTCTTATATTTACAGAAATAACTTACTTTAATTTTTGCTCTATCAATAATGATAAGAAAAACGAAATATACGGGAAAACCCGCATTGCTATTTTAAAATCTAAACAGGATATTTGTAAGTTAAATATATAACACATCATCATTATGACATTAGACAAAGACAAAAGTTCTGTAATTTCGCTTGAAGAAGCGATAGATTTCACACATTCTTTTCAGAGTAAAAACCCACATGCGGTCAAATCTTTCTTTGCAGGCTCTAATAAGCTAAACCTTATCCTGGAGCAGGAAGGTTGTGTAGGCATTCGTATGTACAACGGATATGACAACGAAACCAATAACATAAATCTTGTATTGGTGGGAGTAGATGAACAGGGGGAAGATATAACTGATGGTGTGATTTTGGAAAGATTAGTACTTTGCCCACATGTTTGCCCCAAATCAAGCCCTTTGATAAATAAATAATATTGAATATTGTTATCTTTTACATTGCCCTGTTTATAGGGATCATACCATTACTGGTATTGCTATTTAAAAATAAGGCATTTGATACACGGCAGCCGGTAATCCTTTTTGTATGGCTTACCGCTATAGCTGTTGTGTATGAATATGTCGGGACTATCCTTTTAAAAAAGGGCACAGCTCATTGGTTTCAGCTATATGATTTACTGGAATTTACAGCCCTTTTCTATTTTTTCTATAAAGTACTGCCGGGTCGTTACAAAATAGTGCTCTATACGTTTTTAGCACTTTTTGGTGCAACATATATTTTGTCTCTGCTTACTTGGGATAAATACAATGCTTTAAAAACGATAAATATAAATGCTGTTCCCACAGTAATACTTGTCTTTACCGGTTGCGGTTTATGGTTCAAAAACTTGTTTGACAAAGCCGATGTTCCTAACCCATGGCAAAGTGTCAGTTTCTATTTCATCGCCGGATTTATTATTTACTACTCAAGTACATTTTTTCTGTTTTTATTAAGTAATTTTATTTTTGAAAGCGAGAGCCTTTATATTCATGACTACTGGGTCATAAATGTGATGGCAACACTTATTTTAAGAATTCTTATGATTATCGGAATATGGAAAATGAAGCCGGATTAAAACTACTTTTTTGGATAGGCACGATAGTAATGATATTTTCGGCACTTGGTGTTTTGTTGATTACAATATTATACCAGAAAAAAGTGTATAAAATTCGGAAAAAGGAATCTGATAATTTGCTGAAAGTCTCTTTAGAATCTGAAAAAAGGGAACGGAAGCGGATCGCATCAGATCTCCACGACGGTGTTAGCGGAGATTTGAATGCCATTCGCAATTACATAACTGTATTGTATCAAAAGGAACAGGATCCGTCTAATAAACACGTGTTAGAGGAGGTAAAACCGGCCTTAGACAATATGTTGATAAGCATACAAAACATAAGCTATAACCTGATGCCTCCCCTGCTGGATACCCAAGGGCTTGTACCTACATTGAAGGACTACTTTGACAGGATAAAAAAGTGGAATACCATTACCATAAATTCCCGGTATTACCAAAAAGACATACCTGTTTCTTCATCAGACGCTTATGAGTTGTACCGCATTATTCAGGAGCTTATCTCCAATATGCTCAAACATGGAAATAGCAGCCGGATAGATTTTTCCATTGAGAAAAATGAGAAAATACTTGAGATAAAGATTGCAGATGACGGCATTCCTTTTGACCTGTATAAAAGCCTGCACGACACTTCCGGTATGGGGCTGAAAAACATCATATCAAGAGCCAAATACATAGGAGCATCACTTACACAAGTGCCTGCCGATAAAGGAAACATAATACTAATCCGTTTAAAAAAATAACATGCCATGTTACGTATTGCTATTACAGACGATCACATGCTTTTCAGGAAAAGCCTTAAACTTTTAATAGGCAGTTTTGAAAACATGGAAGTAGTTGCAGGGGCTTCCCACGGAAAAGAACTTCTGGAAAAATTAGAAACAGTATCTGTGGATATACTGCTTCTTGATTTGCAGATGCCGGTAATGGATGGTTTTGAAACCTGCCGGAAAGTAAATGAACTATATCCCGATGTAAAAATACTGGTGCTTACACTTATGAATGAAGCAGACACCATAAAAAGGGTAATGGAGATGGGAGTACACGGGTATTTTACCAAGAATACAGACCCTTATGAGTTGAAGAACGCCATACTGAAACTGAATGATGACGGGTTTTACTTTGAAAAAAGCCTTACATCTGTGATACAGCATATTTTAGACGACCCTTCACCGGCAGTTAAAACCTCACAATCACTGACATTTACCGAAAGGGAAATGGAAATACTCCGTTTGACCCTTAAAGAATACAGCGGGCGGGAAATAGCGATTGAGTTAAACATCAGTCCCAGAACAGTGGAAAAGCATAAGAGAAATCTTATGGATAAAATAGGCGCCAAAAATTTTATAGGTGTGATGACATATGCCTTGCTTCACGAATTTTTTTCTGTTGACGAGTTAAAAGATTAAAAAGCAGTCAAAATACGGGTTTTCCCGCATTGATATTTCCATTTTTACATTCGACATTTGTAACGATAGGACTGTTAGGGTTTATTAAAAGTACAGGGCTTATCTGCAATTTAAAAAATGTGAAATATGATTGATAACCGGAAGTTTAAAATTTGCCTTGCTATGGCCGGGGCAGTTTCAGCCGGGGCATTTACAGCCGGGGTGATGGATTATCTGTTAGAAACCCTTGAACTATGGGAAAAAGCCAAACAGAAAAACAAAGAATTGGGCAATGATCATCCAGAGTATGATCTCTCGATACCAATGCACGATGTAGAAATAGATGTCATAAGTGGTTCATCAGCCGGAGGTATTACAGGATCTTTGACCATGCTAAACCTTATAGATGAAGATCACCAGCCTGTAAATAAAGACAATCCTTTTGGTAAAAACAATCGTTTTTATCAAAGCTGGGTTGAAATGGGAGATGATGAAAAATCAAATACATTTGAAAAAATGTTAGCTGTAGACGATTTGAAAAACCTGAAAAAAGGAGAAAAGCCTAAAGCCCTGTTAAACTCTGACCCCATTGATATTATTTCTGACAATGCCCTACAAGTTGAAAAGTTCAGCAATTATCCACCCTATATCTCTGACAGCCTGGATTTAATCCTGACAACTACCAATTTAAGGGGAATTAATTTTAAGATAGAATTTGGGGGCAATGATAAAAACGGCCCCGTCATTACAAGCCACGCCGGATTTTTCAGGTATAAAGTGGCCAATCACCGATATCAAAGCGGAATTCCTGAAGGAGAGGACCTGTATTATGTACTCGACCTGAAACGCTCAAGGGATATGGGTTATCTGAAAGATGCCACCCTTAGCACGGCAGCATTCCCGATAGGGTTAAAATCGCGGGAAGTAGCCATTTCACAAAAATACATCAACCGGTATCCTAAATACCTTTTTGGCAAAAGGGAGGGGATTTACCCTTTGATCAAGGAAAACACGGTTTATAAATTCAACTCGATTGACGGAGGACTTATCAATAATGAACCTTTTGGAATAGCCCTGAAAGTCCTTAAGGAAAAGAATCCTGCTGAATTGATGAAAGACCGTTATGCTGTAATTATGATTGACCCTTTTCCAAACAAGGACAATGAAATTGAAGAGGAAAATCCTACAGCCGACATTATCTCGGTAGCCAAAGGAATGTTCAAATCATTGCGCAATCAGGTAATGTTCAATCAAGATGGAATACTGGATGCTATAGAGCTTAGGGATCGCACCAAATTTTTAATAGAGCCCGTAAGGAAAGTAATGGTCCAGGGAGAAATGGTGCGGGCAAAAAATGACCTGGCAGCAGCTCCTTTCAGCGGATTTGCAGGCTTTATGGATAAATCATTCAGGCATCACGACTATTATTTGGGAAGACTTAACTGCCAGATCTTTTTAAGGTATTATTTTGGTATACCGGATAAGGATATTACAGAAAAATTAAGTGAATTTCCTTCCGATAAAGCATTTGATAGGTTTTATTATAATGAATCGAAATTTGATAAAAACAGTGTCAAGCTATTCCCGATAATACCGGATATGAGGGTTTTGAAAGCCCGTACCAATGAAGTTGATGTTGAAAAGTACGGAACTGATGCAAAATTAAACTATCCCGAGTATCCTTCTATATCGGAAAACGCTTTCAGGAAAAAATATAAAAACGCTATCAGGAAAAGAATAGAACTGGTATCAAATAGCCTGATTTCAAATTTTTGGTTTAGTTTGGCAAATAAACTTTTTATCAGGAATAAAGTTTCCAAAGAGATAGAAAATGTAATTATTGAGGATTTGAAAGAGGCAGAATTGATAAAATAAAGTTCTCTTGTAACATTCAGGATTTAATTACATAAATTCATGGCTCATAATACTCAACCAAAAGCACTGTTTATGGGAAACGGTATCAATAGGATTTCTCAAAATGCAATATCGTGGGGGATTTACTGGATAGGCTTTCAAAGAAGTTTGATATAGATGTTGATCTATCCAATGAGTTAAAGCCATTTTCTTTGGCTTTTGAGGAAATGATACAACACAGATTGGGGCGTAATTCTTTTGAGTTTAAACTGAAAAACCTTAAAACCAATATTTCAAAACTTTTACTGGAAGCCGGCAGTGACTTTGATTTTATCTTTCATAAAGAAATTATGGAGAGTGGAATAAATGAAATCATCACTACCAATTATGATTATAATCTTGAGCTTTTCGTAATTTTAAGCCTATCTGAAACCCGGGCATCAAGGCTTGAGCATGATTATTATTATAGGATGGTAAATAATTTAGAACAATAAAAAAAAATCGGAAATTCTTTAAGCAGAAACGGTAAAATTTAAAAAAGAATACTTTTCAATGGTATCTTGTGGGGAAAGCCCCTTCATTTGTATATTTGCCAAATAATACCATTTTTACTTTTTTCTTAAAATACAAATTATTATGGACAGATTCCTCTTACTACTTTCTATTATAACAATAAGCTTAACAGGATTCTCCCAGACCTACATTCCTGACAATAACTTTGAACAGGCATTGATAGATTTGGGATATGACACGCCGCCCATAGACAATTATGTGCCAACGGAAAATATTGAGAATATTATCACATTGAATATATCTGACAAAGGTATTTCAGACCTTACTGGTATTGAGGATTTTACCGCTTTGCAAGTTTTATTCAGCTCTTTTAATAATTTAACTTCAGCAGATTTCAGTCAGAATCTGAATTTACGTGAGTTAACCCTTAACGGTAACCAGCTTTCCTCCATCAATGTCAGTAACAATTCATTGTTAAAAAAGCTTTCTAGTTCAAATAATCAATTATCAAACCTTGACGTTACACAAAACAGCTTATTGGAAGAGATGAATTGTGACGGTAATAATTTGCAAAGCATTAATATTACTCAGAATCCTGCGTTGAAAATATTAAGGGCCAATAATAATGGATTGAATACTATTAATGTAACTCAAAATCCGGCATTGGAGACCTTACAAGTTGATAATAATTTTTTATCAGCTATCGATGTTACCCAAAATACTGAATTGAGATATTTATATTGTCAATCAAATTCAATTTCAAATATAAATCTTACTCAAAACACGCAGTTGATTTCATTGAATTGCACATTAAATCAAATTTCCAATTTAGATATAACCAACAACACAAGCTTACGAATGCTTTATGCAATGTACAATCAATTGACGGATATAAATCTCTCAAATAATCCACTTTTAGAAGTGGTAGTCGTTGGTCATAATCAATTAGGAGCTATAAATTTGACAGATAATCCGGATTTAGTGGGATTATCAATAAACGGGAATCAAATTACAGAACTTGAGATGGGTCATAATCCAAATTTGGAATGGGTTTCCATTTCAGGAAATCAGATTAGCCATTTGGACTTATCTCAAAATCATCTTCTTGAATCTGTACTTTGTAATAACAATCAACTTGAAACTTTAAATGTAAGAAACGGAAATAATATAAATTTTCAAGTGTTTGATGCAACAAACAATCCTAACCTTATATGTATTGAGGTGGATAATGTAGAATACAGTGAGGTAAATTGGACAATGATAGATCCCATTGCAACATTTAGTGAAGATTGCTTTCCTATGAGCATCCCGTCTTTTGACGCTGTTACCATAGAGATTTATCCCAATCCAGTAAAAGATGTATTACATATTGAAACAACAGAGCCAATCAAAAATATTACACTGTATGATATTTCAGGAAGAAAACAAATTGAAACCGAAAAGATGGATATAAATATTACAGGATTGGCCAAAGGGGTATATATTTTAAAAATTGATCTTGAAAACAACAGCACTTTTACTAAAAAACTACAAAAAGAGTGACGGGCTGTTATTTTATAAGTTTAAGAATAAAAATAATACTAAAAGCCCACTATAAAGCTTATCGTAGTGGGCTTTTAACATTGCAGCAGAGCGTTCTTTTTCCTGGCAGAACTCATTTACCCCGAAGTTCCATTTGTTTACCTTACTTTTCCTCCATTATTAATTTTATCGACTCCCGAGAATGCCAATTAAAGCCTTTTCCTGTCAAATAATACCATAAAACCAATCCTGGTTTTTCTGCTTTCTATTTTTATCCCGGCTTTTTCAATAAAACAACTTATCACATCATTAAATAAAATACCAAAAAATTATGGCAGAGAAAAAAGACTTGTCTTACTATGAGCTAAGACTATGGGAGCTTCTTAATACGGGTTTTCCTGAACTGGCGGGCGATAAAACATTCATTACCCAACGATCCAATCGGGCAGCAAATGCTTATGAAGGCGCTTTTATGGCGGGCAACAAAATAGAACAATGTAATGAAATAGCCGACTACATTTTATTTGAAGGACTGCATTTTTCAAAATTTGATACGGTTTTCAAGGTTGTATGCAGCGAGTTTGATACGATTATGGCAGATGAAGAACTCCGTCCTTTTGCCCTGAAAATACTTCCTGTTTGCAAACCTGTTTTTAAGCAATACCAACTCACTGAAGAACTTGCCGATAGCCCTGAATATGAATTTCTATATACAGAACTTACCGGAACCATTCAGATTTGGATCGAGGAAAATGGCCTTCAATAAACACCAACATCTCCAACAGAACATTGATGCCCTTAAAATTGCTTTTAAACTTGAAAAGGAGAATCGTAAAGCTACTGAGGTTGAAAGACTGCTAATGATGCAATACAGCGGATTTGGCGGTCTTAAATTCGTGCTGAACCCCATAGAGAACGAAATAGATATTAACCATTGGAGAAAGACGGAACACGAGCTATTCCCGATTACACATGAGCTTCATCAACTACTCAAAGAAAATTCAGAAGACGAAAAGCAATACCGCAAGTATGTGGACAGTATGAAAAGCTCCGTACTGACGGCTTTTTATACACCACCTCAGGTCATAGATGCGATTTCAGTAACTTTGCGAAATAGCGGTCTGCACATTGATAAACTCCTCGAACCCTCCGCAGGTATAGGCTCTTTTATCAGCTCTTTCAAAAAAGGGAACGGAGCCATAAGGGATATAATGGCTTTTGAAAAAGACCTGCTGACAGGCAAGATTTTAAAACAGCTTTATCCCGAAAGCAATATCCGTGTAAGCGGTTTTGAAGAAATATCCGAAAGAGAACAAAACAGCTATGATGTAATTGCCAGCAACATCCCATTTGGTGATACTTCGATTTTTGACCTTTCTTATTCCCGAAGCAAAGACCCTGTAAAAGTACAGGCTGCCCGAAGCATCCATAATTACTTTTTTCTGAAAGGAACCGATATGCTCCGTGAGGGTGGTTTACTGGCTTACATTACTTCGCAGGGCGTTCTCAATAGCCCGAAGAATGAACCGATACGCAGGGCATTGATGCAAGATAATAACCTCATTTCAGTTGTCCGATTGCCCAACAACCTTTTTACGGAATATGCCGGAACGGAAGTTGGCAGTGACTTGATCATCCTGCAAAAGAACCTATCAAAAAGGGGCTTAAGCAAAACAGAAGAACTGTTTTGTCAAAGTCGGTTAACCGAATACAACACATCCGGCAGCCCTTTATTTCAGGACAACAGCCGGATTGTTCATACATCCTTTTTACTAGGCACTAATCCTTATGGGCAACCTGCACTGATTTATACACATAAAGACGGGGTAGAAGGCATTGCCCAAGATTTGAAGCAAATGCTTTCTGAGGATTTTTCCAATCATTTGGATAGTGGATTGTATAAAGGAGAACGCAATGATAAACAGATAGTACAGACCCCTATAGCACCTCCTGTACCGAAACCTGAACCGGTCACCATAAAGCAGGAACCACAGGGTTTATCCATACCCACAAATAATGGCATTGTAACAGAAGAAAAGCAACTCAGCCTCTTTGACCTATTTGAAAATACGGAAAAACCGGTAGTCCCAGTTAAAACCGACAAGGCAAAAAGCAAAAAACAAACAAAGAGGAATGGAACAGTTATCAAAGGTCTGCCTAACCTGTTCATTAAACCAGAGCAACAACCTTATACATCCCGGGTTTCTGCCACGGACTATGAAAATAACCCAAATAGCAAAAACAATCAGGCAATCATAGGCGATTTGTTTTCAGGACTGAATGGTCAAGATGAAGATGTGTCCGTAATCAATACCGAACCTGCTCCATATACCAAAGATATCAGACCTTTTCACCGTAATGACTGCCTTGCTGTTGATAATGGATTTGTCGGTTATCTCAAGGACTTCGATAAGGATAATGGGCATATAATGTTCCACCCCTTACAATTACCTCCCGGGCAAAAAGCAAGAGCTGAGGCTTATATTTCAGTAAGGGATGCCTACCTCGACCTGTATCAAAAGGAAGCCCAGCAACAAACCGATCATAAGGAAGAAAGGGAAATACTCAATATGTTGTATGATGCCTTTGTTAAAAGGTATGGCAATCTGAACAGTGCCGATAATATCAAACTTATCAAAACGGACAGTTCCGGTAAGGAAATGCCTTATTTGGAGCGTGTAATTGGCGGGGTAGTCCATAAGGCAGATATATTCCATCAACCTGTAAGCTTTTCGACAGCCGTATTGACAACCGATAATCCTGATGAGGCACTGACGGCTTCACTGAACAAATACGGGAACGTGAATTTGGATTATATGTCCGAAATAAGCGGCATGCCAACAGATGACCTAAAAGCAACGCTGCATGGGCGTATTTTCTATAACCCATTGGGAAAAGAATACGAAATCCTGGAAAGATGGGTATCCGGTAATGTAGTGGAGAAAGCAGATGAGGTTAAAGTCTATCTGGAAAATCATCCCGATGACAAGGAGGCTAAAGAAAGCCTTATGGCCTTGGAAGAGGCCCGGCCAAGACGTATCGAATTTGAGGAACTGGATTTTAACCTTGGTGAACGCTGGATACCCACAGGCATTTATGCCCGTTTTGCTTCCTATCTATTCGACACGGATGTCCGTATTTATTATGCTGAAAACACAGATGATTTTTCTATTTCCTGTGGGCAAAAGAATGTGCATATATGGGATAAGTATGCCGTAAAATCCCAAAGCCGGACATTTGATGGCATTGCCTTATTGAAACATGCACTTGTCAATACTACCCCTGATATCACCAAAAAGATAATGATTGATGGCAAGGATGTTAAGGTTCGGGATATGGAGGCCATACAGATGGCAAATACCAAAATTGATGAGATTCGTACCGCCTTTACTGATTGGCTGTATGCCCAGAATGATGATTTCAAGCAAAGGCTGACCGATAAATACAATGATACCTTTAACTGCTTTGTACGCCCGCAATACAATGGAAGTCATCAAGAGTTTCCCGGTCTGGACAGAAAAACATTGGGTATTGAAGACCTGTATTCAAGCCAAAAAGATGCTGTATGGATGATCAAATTGAACGGTGGTGCGATTTGTGACCATGAAGTGGGTGCAGGTAAAACACTAATCATGTGTTGCGGGGCCCATGAAATGAAACGTTTGGGACTTGCCCACAAACCTATGATTATTGGCTTGAAAGCCAATGTCCATGAAATAGCGGAAACCTATCGTAAGGCCTATCCACATGCTAAAATCCTGTATCCGGGCAAGGAAGATTTTACCCCACAAAAGCGGCAACGGATTTTTGGCGACATCAAAAATAATGATTGGGACTGTGTGATACTCACCCATGACCAGTTTGGAATGATTCCCCAGTCAGCAGAAATGCAAAAGGAAATCCTGCAATCCGAACTGGACAGCGTGGAGCAAAACCTTGAAGCTTTACAAGCCCAAGGCAAAGAAATTTCAAGAGGGATGCTTAAAGGGGTCATTGTCCGTAAAGGGAATCTTGAAGTAAAACTTAAAACATTGGAATATGACATTGAAAACCGCAAGGATGATGTAGTTGATTTTAAGATGATGGGTATTGATCACCTATTAGTAGATGAAAGCCATCGCTATAAAAACCTAATGTTCAATACCCGTCACGAACGGGTTGCTGGCTTGGGCAATATACAGGGGAGCCAGAAGGCGATGAACCTGCTTTTTGCTATCCGCACTATTCAGGAGCGTACCGGGAAGGATTTGGGTGCGACTTTTCTTTCGGGTACAACCATAAGCAACTCTTTGACGGAACTATACCTGTTGTTCAAATACCTGCGTCCAAAAGCATTGAAAAAACAGGGCATTAACTGCTTTGATGCCTGGGCAGCCATTTATGCACGAAAAACAACCGATTATGAATTTTCGGTAGCGAACAATATTGTACAGAAAGAACGTTTCCGTTACTTTATCAAAGTACCGGAATTGGCACAATTCTATTCGGAAATCACGGACTACCGGACCGCAAAAGACATCGGTATTGACCGTCCCGAAAAAAACGAAATACTGTACAATATCCCGCCAACACCCGATCAGGAGGTGTTTATCAAAAACCTGATGGAATTTGCCAGAACAGGTAAAGGTGAATTATTGGGACGAGCACCTCTTTCCCAAAGCGAAGAAAAAGCCAAAATGCTTATCGCCACGGACTATGCCCGTAAGATGTCATTGGATATGCGGATGATAAGCAGCGGGTATGATGACCATCCTGATAATAAAGCCTCACATTGTGCCGCCAATATTGCGAAATACTATCAGAAATTCAATGCACAGAAAGGAACACAGTTCGTGTTTTCCGATTTGGGAACCTATAAGCCCGGTGAATGGAACGCGTATGCGGAACTTAAACGCAAGCTGGTAGAAGACCACGGCATACCCACAAACGAAATACGTTTTATTCAGGAAGCCAAGACCGAAAAGAAACGCAAAGAATTTATAAAAGATATCAATGAAGGCAAAATAAGGGTCATTATGGGATCTACGGAAAAACTGGGGACCGGGGTGAATGGACAAAAGCGGGCGGTTGCCCTCCACCATCTGGATATTCCTTGGCGACCGAGTGACCTTGCACAGCGTGATGGAAGGGCTATCCGCACCGGGAATTACATAGCCAAACATTTTGCTGAAAATAAAGTGGATGTTTTCATTTATGCGGTAGAAAAATCATTGGACAGCTATAAGTTTAATATCCTGTACAACAAACAGCTTTTCATAGACCAGCTAAAATCCAATAACCTTGGTAAACGTACCATTGATGAAGGTGCTATCGACGAAAAAACAGGTATGAGCTTCTCGGAATATGTAGCTATCCTTTCAGGAAATACCGACCTGTTGGATAAAGCCAAAATAGAAAAACAGATTGCAGGATTGGAAAGCGAAAAACAGGCTTTTAACCGTTCTAAATTCAGTGCCAAATATAAATTACAGGACTTTACAGAATTGCTGGAAAGTGCACAATCCCGTTTTAACCGAATGAGCCTTGATTGGGAGAACTTACAAAGGCGCATACAAAAGCGTTTAGATGGTACTGTTGCGAATCCTTTACAGTTGAACGGTTTATCGCCAAATGCTGATGTAAAACAGATTGGAACCAAACTCAACCAGCTTGCGGACAAATCCCGCACCGGAGGGCAGTATGAAGAAATCGGTACGTTGTACGGATTTACGCTTTTGGTAAAAACCGAAATGTCCGAAAAAGAGGGCGTGGATATACGGGTAAACCGTTTTTTGATACAGGGCGAAGGAAATATCAAATATACTTATAACAACGGCATCATTGCCAAAGATGAAAAACTTGCTTCTATGAACTTCCTTAACGCATTGGAGAAACTGCCGGGTTATATTGAGCAGGAACAAAAGAAAATTTCCGAACTGCAAAAAGACCTGCCTGTCCTTCAGGAAGTGGTCAATGGTACGTGGGCAAATGAAACCCGGTTGAGTGAACTAAAAACAGAACTGGCAGCCATTGAAAGGAAGATACAGTTAACCATTGCACCTGAACCTAAAGAACAAGAGGTTGAAGACCAAGAAGAAGCTATGGAAATTAACAATATCCCATCAAATGCTCTGCCCTCAGTAAAGCTTAAAGTTGGGTAATGAGCACGGTTTACTAATTTTAGCACATCAGTATTTACTAATTTTATAACATTTATATTTACTAATTTTAGTACATTTGTGTTTACTAATTTTAGCACATCAGTATTTACTAAACTTGTCACGAATATTATTAGTAAGCTCAATTAGGAAAGAATTAGTTTAAAACCAATATATTTGATTATGGCAACACCAAGAGAAAGATTTGTAGAAGCACTTACTTTCCTGAAAGAATTACAGGATAAAGGTGTAGTGGGGATTTATACCGATGATCTGCCCAATGCAAAACATCGTCAGTTACTAGTGAAAAACGGATTTATCCGTGAAGTAACCAAAGGTTGGTACGTAGCCACAGATCCGAACGAAAGAGATGGAGAGACGACCGCGTGGTACAGTTCGTATTGGGATTTCATTACCCGGTTCCTTAACCATAAATATGGTGACAATTGGTGTTTGTCTGCTGACCAGTCGTTGCTTATCCATGCCGGTAATTGGTCCGTGCCCCAACAATTGATTGTCCGCTCCCCACAGGGCAACAACAAGCCTACCCCGTTGCCCTACAACACATCATTGTTCAACCTAAAGACCGATATTCCATTCGAGCAGACAGAGATACAAAAGAGTCTCCGGATATATAATTTACAAGCATCTCTCATTTATAGTACTGCTGCTATCTATACCCGTAACGCTATTGATGCCCGTACCACACTTTCGCTGATACGGGATGCTTCAGAACTATTGCCCATATTGTTGGAAAACGGACATACCACATTGGCAGGACGTCTGGCAGGTGCATTCCGGAATATAGGACGGGACAGGATAGCTGACCAGATTGTAGAAACATTCAAACAAGCAGATTACGATATTCGGGAGGAAGATCCATTTGAGCATAAACTTGACATTAGGCTGTCTGCCCGGGAACGTTCGCCATACGCTAACCGTATTCGTTTGATGTGGGTACAGATGCGCGAGACGATCATCGCAAACTTCCCTCCCCCTCCAGGGCTTCCTGCAAATCCCGATTCGTACTTAAAGGATATTGATGATATTTATATAACAGATGCTTACCATTCACTTTCCATTGAACGGTACAGGGTAACCCCAGAACTGATTGCCAAAGTAAGCAGTGGTAAGTGGGATATCAAAGAAAATGAGGAAGACCGCAAGCAGCGGGACGCTATGGCCGCAAGGGGATATTATCAAGCTTTCCTCGAAGTGAAAAAAACCATTGAAATTATATTGCAAGGAGCCAACGCCGGTACACAAATAGATAAGGACCACGCCAATTGGTACAGGCAATTATTTGACCCGAGTGTAGTTGCCGGGTTGTTAAAGGCAGCAGATTTAGCCGGATACCGCAATAATCAAGTATATATTGGCAACTCTAAGCACGTACCGCTCAATGTAGATGCCATGCGTGATGTTATGCCTGTATTATTTGAATTGTTGGAAGAAGAACCCCAAGCTTCTGTAAGAGCTGTGTTAGGGCATTTCATCTTTGTATTTATCCATCCTTATATGGATGGAAACGGAAGAATGGGGCGTTTTCTGATGAATGCAATGCTGGCTTCAGGTGGCTATCCGTGGACGGTTATTCCGGTAGAGAGGAGAGATGAGTATATGCAGGCTCTTGAGAAAGCCAGTGTGGAACAAGATATTGTTCCTTTTGCACGGTTTCTTGGCTATCTGGTTGATCAGGGATTAAGTGGTAAAGCAGTTGCAGAACTTCCGGACAAATAAAAAGGAAAGAATATTTAAGTATCCCTTTTTTAAAATCAATTATTCCTGAACAAGATGCTGCAATTCAGGGTCATTTTTAATACGTTCCAGTTCGGTTTCGATAATCTGAACAATATCCTGTTTAATCAGTCGGTAATTGGCTTCTATTTCCTGTTTCATGGTATCTTCCCCTTGTTCGTTTACAAAGGATAAAATCTGCGGGATTTTTTTATAAGCTTCGGTTTCTGAGGCAACCTTGTTGCTGTCCACCACAATTTCAGCGTGAAACATTTTCTGTTCAATCCGTTCATCAAAATTATCCGAAACTGCCCCTACGAAGATCCCTTGTGTAAGTGTGGAAATTTTGGAAGCTGGAATCAGGCTGTCCAATTGTGTAGAAATGGAAGTGGATTTGTCATTACGGTTGATCGTTATGCTCTGTCTTTTCTGCAACACTTTTCCGAATCGTTCCGACAGGCTTTTGGCAGTTTCTCCTACCACCTGCCCGCTAAATATATTGCCAACAGTGTTTTGGATGACCTTGCTTTCCTTATCGCCATAATCACGGTTCAATTGCGAGAAATCCTGAAACCCCAAACAAACAGCAACCTTATTGCTTCTCGCCGTGGCAATCAGGTTATCCAAGCCACGGAAGTAAATCGTTGGAAGTTCATCTATAATAACAGAACTCTTCAATTGGCCTTTCTTGTTGATGAGTTTTACAATACGTGAATTGTACAGTCCCAATGCAGCAGAATAGATATTCTGCCTGTCGGGATTGTTGCCCACACAAAGTATCTTAGGTTCATTGGGATTGTTGATATCCAAAGAAAAATCATCTCCTGTCATGACCCAATAAAGCTGAGGTGAAATCATCCTAGACAAAGGAATTTTAGCCGAAGCGATTTGTCCTTGCAATTGGTCTTGAGCACCACCTTGCCAGGCATCCATAAAGGGTGATAAATAGTTTTCTAAATCAGGATAGGAAGTCAGTATTGTAAATACATCTGCATACTTTTTGTTCAACAGTTCAATGGCATGTGGGAAGGTACAATACGTGCCATTCTCATATATCTTTAAAAACCAGATAATGGCAGCCAAAAGGATAATAGGGGATTCCACAAAGAAATCCCCTTGTTTCTGTATCCAGCTGCGGTTCAAATTAAGCATTATGGTGTAGGCCGACTCATAAGCATCGGATATGTCTGACATAAAATCGGGGTTGATAGGGTTGCATCGGTGACTCCGTCTCGGATCATCAAAATTGATAACATAGAACTTTGGTTTTATTATATATTTATCCACGTGTTTCAGTAAATGATTATAAGCAATGGTGGAAAGGTCGTCGAATTTGAAATCATAGATATACATTGAAAAACCTTTTTCAATCTGTTGTTTGATGTAGTTGTTTACAATGGCATACGATTTACCGGAACCCGGGGTACCCAAAACAATTGTTGCCCGAAAAGGATTTACGATATTGATCCAGCCATTATGCTGCTTCTTGTTATACCAGAATTTAGTAGGTAAGTTGACAGAATACTCGTTTTCCATCAGTTTGGTTTCTTGCATAAAACTTTCGTTCTCATTATTGAATACATCCTCCATAAGATTATTACGCAGCAGCCTGCTCATCCAAACACCAGCCATAAGCAGAGTTATATAACCTAAGCCAATTGTCAGGATATAAAAAAAGGCCGCTACATTCATTGGCAGTCTTAATAATGGGGGATTCAGGAAAAACAATATAATACCAATGGCCAAAGCTGTTATGATTTTAGTCCAGGTAATCTTTTCGTTTTTTACTCCTTTAGTTCCCAAACAGCTCAATGCCAAAAGTACAAAAGCGAATATTTTGGTATATAATGTATGGGAAAACAAACCTGCCGTTCTTTGGAAGTTGACCAAGATGTTGTTTACGGTTTCCAATATCCAACCCTGTTCCAAAAAAAATCCGTAGCAATACCAATAAAGGTGCATCAGCACCAATATGATACTTACTGCCCTCATAAAACCCATTATTTTGGCAAGTCCTCTTAAATCGTCTTCACCTTGCATGATTGTTGTTATTTTTACGCTTTATTGTTTCTTTTTCCGCTTTTTCTTTTTCTTCATTTTGTGGGCAAAAGCCAGTTCTTCGTAATCTTGAGCATGAGTTTCAGGTAACAATCCTGCAATGGTTTCTATAATGCCATAATCATAATTTTCAAGGTTAGGTTGTCTTTCATCCAAAAAGTCAAAAAATTCATGAATCTGTGTCTCTTCCTCTTTATGTTGATCATGGTTTACTGGAGGAGTTTTCGCGAAAGGGTTTTTATCGTGTAAAATATTTTGGCGATCAACTTTTTGCGCATTCCACCGGTCATTAAATACATTCGCAGAAAGATTCTTGCTTATTTGTGAGCCGTTCCAAACGGTTCTGGATTCATGGTCTATAAAAGTTATACCATAAATACGCCCCTCCTTGTTTCTGCGTACCAAGGTATTAATACCCTGTTCCAAAAGCTGCTTCTTAAAACCTTTCTCATTGGATGCCGTGTACATAGCTGATTCAATGGTGTTTTTAAGTACCGCCCTTGCGGGGCTGTACTTCATTTTTACCTTTGATTGTTTAAAATATTTTTGAAGCTGTATAAGACCTGCTTCTTTACCAAAGAGAGAAGCCTTAAACGGATTACTGGCTTTTTCTCTACTTTTATTCAATGCAAAATAGGTCAGGCCATGTCTGGGCTGTCCGTTCAGTTCATCTTTGACTTCAAAGGAGGTAATATTAAAAAGCGATAACAAAGCATTGTATGAGCCCAACCCCTGATACTGGTAATACTTGGGCAGGTGGCGGATAACGGAAGCTATTTGACTCTTTATATCCCCTTTGGTATAATCTACCGGTTTGAATATGCTGTCATTTTGTAATTGGCTTTTTTCGGTAGCAGGTTTCAGGTTATATTGCTGCTCCAATTTTCGGCATATTTCCATTGATCGGGTATGATCATAGCTGTCCGGTATTTTTTTGCCGTTCAGCTCTACACAGGTAGTCACAATATGGATGTGTGTGCGTTCAATATCAGTATGTTTAAAAACTACAAACGGCTGGTTGCCATAACCCATTTCCTGCATATATTGTTGTGCCATATTTCTAAATTGTTCATCACTTACCTTATCGATCGGATCAGGGTTCAGTGAAATATGACGCACCGGTTTCTCGGTTTTGTTATTTACCAGTAAATAAGGCTCAAAATAGCGGTATATGTAATGTGTTGTATAGTTCCCATCCTGTTTTTCCGGTAGCTTATTGCTAAACAATACCTGTCCGTTTCCCTCAATAACTTTAAGCTGATTATAGGAAATCGCACCTATCATATTCTCACCTTTCCCAATTTTGGCTATCATTTTACAGGTCTTTTTTCAAATATTTTGTTTCAAACTCCTGCGTTAGTTGAATGATTTGCTGACACAATCCAGCCATCTCTGTGGTCTGTTTTTCAAGTTTAAAGAGGTAAGCAGCGGCTTTCTTTTCTGAAAAATTGCGGTAAAATATCTTCACGATCTGGTTATAGTTCACTCCAATAGCCCTAAACTGTCTGTACAATTTTGTCAATTGTGAGTGATAATCCATAGCAGGCACATCAATTTTTACCATTTTGATTTCACGTTCAAACAAAAGTGAAATGATAAATTTTGCCTTATTGTTCATTCCTGAGGACTCAAAAAGCGATAATAATCTGCTATTTTCTTCATCAGTAAGGCGAAAAACATGGCGGTGGATACTTGGATTGAGTTTAGGTTTCCGCCCGCCTTTATTCTGTTTTTTATTACTGTTCCCGTTCTTCATAAATCCATTTTAAGGTTTGACAAAACCCCGACTTCGGAGGGTGTTTTTAAGCCCCCGGCAGGGCAAGTTGTTTTGAGGCACTAACTCAGTTTCGAGTGCCTCAAAACATAACTTGCTCCTTTCTGTTGAAAGGAAAATCCGCTCTTTCAGGCGGATTGAAGTCAGTAGGGAAAAACGGCTTCGAGCCGTTTCGTTTATTCACTTAGTTTATCATGTACAAAGTAAAGACCCGTTGGCAAAAGAGTAGCAAAGCATCATAGAGCCAAGCAATGCCTTTGAATACCAAACACTACCTCTATAATAAAACACCCATATATCTGCATTTCTTTGTGTTTATAAATAGACATAAGGACATAAATAAATACTTGTGTAACAAGATAGCAAGGTATGAAGGTGAAGCAATATGGATGTGAATGTGTATCGCTTGAAATACATAAGGATTCGTTTAAGTACTGACACATTTAAATACACACGTAGGTCTATTGGTAAAAACCTACTCACCTGCATAGGGCTATAAAAGCATACCCACATAGATGGACAGACAGTTTAGGAGATAATTACCTAGTTGACTATATAACTCTATTTAGAGGGTCAAACATATGTACTTAAATGGGCAGGTAACTGCAGAGCTATAAATGTAATTTAATATATAAATAATCAAGTACCATTGAAACATGAATACAAAACACAAAACAAAATTTATCGCCTTTTCATCTCAAAAGGGCGGTGTCGGTAAAAGTACATTTACAACACTTCTAGCAAGCACCATGCACTATCGATTAGGCTACCATGTGGCCGTATTTGATGCAGATTTTCCACAACACAGTTTGATGAAAATGAAATCTCGTGACTTAGGAATGGTAATGGAGAATGAAGCCTTAAAAAAACTGGCGTACAAACAATATACGACCATCAACAAGAAAGCCTATCCGATTATGCAGAACAAAGCCGAAAGTGTATTGGAAGCGGCTCACGAATTTTTAAACACTTCTCCGGTATCCGTTGATGCCATATTTTTTGATCTCCCCGGTACCGTGAACACGCCCGGTATCTTGAAAGCATTGGCAGGAGTCCATCACATTTTCACACCTATCACGGCAGACCGTGTGGTGATGGAAAGCACACTCATTTTTACACAACTTTTGCAGGATGTGATAATGAAAAAAGGAGAAACTTCCATAAAAACCATTAATTTATTCTGGAATCAGGTTGATGGTAGAGAAAGTACCCCATTGTATGACATTTACAACCAACTTATCAAGCAATTGGGTATTAGTCTGATGGAAAGTCAAATCAAGAACAGTACCCGTTTTCGTAAAGAAAGTGAAGTAAAGAGCAAAAAGGTTTTCCGCTCTACATTACTACCACCTGATGGGCGCTTAATGAAAGCTTGCCACTTAGACCTCTTTGTAAACGAATTTTTAAAAATTATTCAACTATAGCCTTATGGAGAAAAATAAGAAGACAAAAAACATTCTAGACATTAATGAGGAGTTAATGATGAATCTAATGGTTGAGGGCGTAAAAAAAGAAGGATTACAGCTTCCGCCTGAATCAACCAAAGCACCCAAAAAGGATGATATTAAACCTAAAGGACAGTTACGGAAAAACGCTTCGGTCAAAGAAAAGGGGAGGACCAAAAGGACAACTGAAGCAGATTATGAAAGTATTTTTTTTAAAAGATCAGACACCCAAGCCCGTGACGGAAAAACCGTTTATATCCGACCGGATTTCCACGAAAAACTATCACGTATCGTACAGGTTGTAGGAGAAGACAAGATAACAATTTATGCTTATTTAGACAATCTGTTGGACTATCATTTTCAGGTCTTTGGAGAGCAAATCACCAAGAGCTTTAATGAAAAGTACAAACCAATTTTATAGCTATGGAAATTCTAATCCTTATTTGTTTATTGATTGTGATTGTGTTATTGCTACGGGATAAAATTGCAATCAAGAGGGCGCATAAAAGACAGTCTGGAAAACCCGGCATTACAGACGAGCTTCCGGATATTATGGGAGTGCCAAAAAGCCATACAGTGCCAAAAAATGCCGCCAACAGCCAAAAAGATAAAGCAACGATTGAGGTGAATAGTTTTGATACTGAAACCAAAGAACCAGGTTTTGACATACAAATTCCGCAGGAAGAATTAGATGAGGTTTTTGATGAATTGCCTGATTTTGAAGAGGAAGAAGAAGAGTGGAACAGGCACAGGGAACCCAATGGTGAAGACGGTTTTGCGATGGGCGTTACCTTTGAAGAACTAAGCACTGTGGGGGCGTTGCTTCAGCAGGAAGTGTTGGGGGCCGCCTTTGAGGAACAAGCGGTGGATATAGTTCAAAAAATACAGGGAACCGAACTTTTCAACCTATTGGAAAACTCTATGGGAAATGCTTCTCAAAAGATAGCAAGGCTATTGGACAAGAGTATTTCCAAAGAAACAGATTCTGATTCTTCCATTATGCGGAATAATGATTTGGATGACTTTGATATTGGGGAGTTTGTGTGACTGCTAAAATGATTTCATGGGGAAATACATTATTTATATAGGTAAAGGAAACTATTCTAGTTATAATTTGTTATTTTGTACCAAATAACTAAGAATTATAAAAATGTCTGAAATATTGACTAATCCAATAACCAAGCTTACTTTTTCTGGTCACGATACTTTTCATTGCAGACAATTGTGGTTGAAAAAAGGATACGATTTTGTGAAAAAGGAAAATAAATTCACTGACAATGAAGCAGTAGTTTTATTAGGTGTGGGTAAAAATATGGTATCTTCAATCTACTTTTGGATGAAAGCTTTCGGATTGATAGACAAAGATGGAAATACTACTGACATTGCGGACTACATTTTTTCTGCTGACGGCAAAGATCCTTACTTAGAAGATGAGGCAACTTTATGGCTACTTCACTATCAATTAGTGACTACTGCACACGCATCCATATATAATCTAATATTCAATGATTTACGGAGAGAAAAGATAGAATTTACAAAAGATAACTTCTTGATTTTTACTGAGAGAAAGGCTAATGAATTTGGTGTTTCGCAATTTAATAAGAAAACAGTAGGTACCGATTTCGATGTTTTGACAAAGATGTATATCAGAACTACGGAACAAGTTAAAGATAAAGAGGACACATTTTCAGGGTTATTGACGGATTTGTACCTTATAGAAGAAGAGGAGAAAACAAATTCATTATATTCCATTCCTAATGAGCAAAGGAATAGTCTGCCAGAAGAGATTATATTATATACAATACTGGATAATGAAGGTTTTCAAAATTCAGTAAGCTTAAATACATTATTTCAAGAAAGAAATCAAGCAGGTTCTGTATTTGCGATTACTAAAAATGCATTGATGGAAAAGTTAGAATCTATAGTAAATGATTCAACATACAAAAAATATGGTATTACATTAAGTGACCACGCTGGTATTAAAGAGTTACAATTTGCGTCAAAACCTAATAAGTTTGACATACTAAATCATTATTATGGCAAGTAAATTCACTACGTCAACCAATATTATTCGTGATACGGATAGGGAGTTAAAATACATACCTACTCCTAATGCTATCCGTATTAGTAATCAAATAAGCAATGATTTTAAACAAGGCATACGGTCTTTCAATATAATTGGTTCGTATGGAACTGGTAAAAGTTCCTTCCTTTGGGCTATAGAGCAAACTCTGAAAACTAATAAATCATATTTTGGACTGAACTTACTCTCCAATCCAAAAATTGAGTTCATTAAGATAATTGGTGAATATCAATCACTGAAAAAATCTTTCATTGATTGTCTCGGAAAGGATAATGAAAAATATACTTCGCAAAATATTTTCTCAGAAATATACAATCGTTATCACGATCTAGGAAAGAAAAATCCGCTTCTATTCATTGTGATAGATGAATTCGGAAAGTTCTTGGAATATGCTTCTCATAACGAACCGGAAAAAGAGCTTTATTTTATTCAACAGTTGGCGGAATTTATTAATAATTCTGATAACAATATTGTTTTACTAACGACAGTGCATCAAAATTTTGATGCTTATGCGATACATTTAGAATCTTCTCAAAGACAAGAATGGACTAAAGTAAAAGGTCGATTTAAAGAGATTACTTTTAATGAACCGGTAGAACAGTTATTATTATTAGCTTCAGAATATATTGAAGAAAAGCAATCAACTAGTAAAAAAGAAAAAGCGATAAATGAATTGATCGGCCTATTAACCGTATCAAAAGCTTTTAATATCAATGAAGATTATATTAAAAGCATAGCGAAGAAACTGTATCCTCTGGATGCCATTTCTGCTTATGTCCTAACATTATCATTACAAAAATATGGGCAAAATGAACGCTCGCTATTTTCTTTTTTAGAATCAACAGACCATACTGGTTTATATCAACACAGCGTATTGAATGACAGCTTTTATTCAATAGCTGAAGTGTATGATTTTTTGATACATAACTATTTTTCTTTTCTTAATTCAAGATATAATCCAGATTTCAGTGCATGGAAGTCCATCAGAACTTCTTTAGAAAAAGTAGAATCCTTATTTGATAAAAATCTTCCTGATTATGAAAAGCTTATTAAGACGATTGGTTTGTTATCAATTTATGCACAAGCAGGCTCGTATATCAATCGCGACTTTCTGATAAAATATTCCGAAAAGAGTTTAGATATACAAAATCCTGAGACTTTAATCGAAGAACTAGAGATTAAGAAAGTAATTCATTATAGAAATTACAACAATAAATATATTCTGTTTGAAGGAACGGATTTAGATATTCCAACAGCTCTATATGAAGCTGGTAGTAAAATTGACGATATTACAGATGTTGTAACATTGCTTAATAAAAATTACTCATTATCACCTGTCCTTGCTAAAAGAGCCATGTTTGAGACAGGTACACCTCGTTTATTTGAATATAAAATATCTTCTCAGCCTATCTCTACAAAACCCGAAGGAGATGTTGACGGATTCATTAATTTGGTTTTTAACGAGAAGAATATCTTTAAAGACATACAACAAATTTCATCAGCGAATCAAGAAGCGATATTATACTGTTACTATTTGAAATCAAAGGAAATCAAAGATTTGTTATTTGAAATTGAGAAAACAAGAAAGGTTATTGAGGAAAATCCCGATGACAAAGTTGCGGTTACGGAACTTAAAAATATTGTGTTACACCAACGTAATTTATTAAACCATAAAATACTGAACAGTTTTTTTGGAGATAAAGCATCTGTAGTATGGGTTTTCAATGGTAAGCAAAAAGAGTTAAAATCACAAAAGGAGTTCAATGCTTTTCTTTCAGGAATTTGCCAAACAGTTTACAGCAAAACACCATACTTTAACAATGAGTTGGTAAATAAACACAAAATATCTACTTCTATTCATACTGCAAAAAGAAATTATTTTAGAGCATTAGCAAACGAATGGGATATTCCTCAACTGGGATTTCCAATAGATAAATTTCCACCTGAAAAGACCATATATTTGTCTCTGCTAGAAAATAATGGTATTAAGTTATGTGATGACAATTCATCACATTTAATAGAGCCCCATAATGAAAATGGCTTTTATAATTTATGGGAAGCATCCATAGAGTTTTTAAACAGTGCCAAACTTTCTAAAAGAATGGTTTCTGAATTTGTTGAAATATTGAACAACAAACCCTTTAAACTCAAACAAGGTTTTATTGATTTTTGGATTCCTACATTTCTATTTATTAAACGGGACGAATATGCATTATTTAATGAAAGTATATATACTCCTGTCATCAATGAAGATATTTTAGAAAGAATAGCAAAAATTCCTGAAGATTTTGAGGTGAAATCATTTGCTTTGGAAGGTGTAAAACTGGATATTTTCAATAGTTATCGTAAGTTCTTGAATATTGATTTAAATAAAAACGGAAATGCACAAACTTTCATTGAAACCATAAAACCGTTTTTAGTATTTTATAGAGGATTACCTGAATATTCGAAACAAACAAAACGATTATCAAAGGAGAGTATCGCTATTCGGGAAGCCATTGCCAATTCGAAAGATCCTGAACAATCTTTCTTTGAAGATTTTCCGGCTGCCTTAGGTTGTTCTGTTACGAAAATACAAAAAGATAGAGGTGAGTTACAGCATTTTATTGTTCAATTGCAGGATTCCATTAAAGAAGTCCGTAATAGCTTTGATGAACTCGTTAATCGTTTTGAAATTTTCCTGCAAGATAAATATTTTGACAAGCCATTAGCTTTCGAAGAATATAAAATTAAATTTCAAAACAGGTATAAAAGACTGCATCGTCATTTATTGCTAAATAGTCAAAAATCCTTTGTGCAGAGGATTGATTCTCAAATTGAAGACAAGAAAGCATGGCTAAGTTCATTAGCTCAATCTTTAACGGGTAAATCACTTGAAAAATTTAAAGACGAAGATGAACTTATATTGTACGACAAATTTGCAGAAATGATTCTAAGTTTAGATAGTTTAAATAGAATTTCCAAAAGTAAATTTGATGAAGAGAAAGAAATAGCACTAGACGTTCAAATTAATTCTTATGGAGAAGAAGTGGCAAATAAAGTTATTCGTCTACCTAAAAGTAAAAGTAAACAGGTTGAAAAACTTGAAGAAAAAATAAAAGAATTATTGTCAAACGATAAAAGTATAGATTTGGCAGCAATAACCGCTGTTTTAAAAGATTTATTATAATGGGTAAAGTTAGACACGTGTTGGGAATTTCTGGAGGCAAGGATAGTGCTGCTTTAGCTATATATATGAAGCAAAATTATCCTGATTTTGACATTGAGTACTATACTTCAGATACAGGGAAAGAACTTCAGGACACTTATGATTTGATTGAAAATCTTGAAAGTTATCTAGGAAAACAGATTATAAAATTACCTGCTCTTTCAGACGATACCCTAAATCCATTTGATCACTATATAAAGATGTACAATGGTTTCTTACCAGGATCAATGTCAAGATGGTGTACAAAAAAACTTAAACTAGAACCTTTTGAAAAATTTGTCGGCGATGATTTAGTAATTTCTTATGTTGGCATCAGAGGTGACGAAGACAGAGAGGGATATATCTCTAAGAAATCAAATATTCAATCTATTTTCCCTTTCAGGAAAAATATCTTTAGTGAAGATGTTACGTCCAAGTTTCTTTCAAACAGTAATATTCATTATGTTTTAAAATTCTATGAAACATTAGATTTAGGAGAAAAAAAAGAACGTATTGTTGAAGTTATAAATGAGGAGGTTTCCATCAACTTTAGCCAATCACAAAAATTAAATAGTCTTTTGGATTTAGGGATTAAGGAGTATAATCACGCTGTATTTCAATTTCTACAAATAACAGATTATCCATTATCAAAAGAAAATGAATTTTCTCTAATTAATAATGAAGATATATTAGTTAGGGACGATATTTTTAAAATTTTAGAAGAATCTGGAGTTGGTGTGCCAGCCTATTATAAAGCTATAGAATTTGAAATAAATGGAAAAAAATCAACTTATGCCAGAAGCCGTTCGGGTTGCTTTTTTTGCTTTTATCAGCAAAAAATTGAATGGATATGGTTGTATGAACAACATCCTGATTTATTTTTAAAAGCTATGGAGTATGAAAAAGAGGGTTATACATGGATACAAGATGAGTCACTTGCAGAACTGGTACAGCCGGAACGCATTGAAAAAATAAAAGAGGAATACATTAAACGCAAAGAACGCAAAAAATCAAAAACACAATCACCTTATCTTTTAGACATCCTTGAAGATGCGGAAGGAGAAGGTTGTGCTAGTTGTTTTATCTAAAAAAATAATTTTAATTTAACCATTATGAGCGTAGAAGAATTAGAAAATAATGAAGATTGGAATAAAGATGAAATAAGTAGTTGGGAAGAAGAAGATTCTGAATTGACGAATCCACAAGTAACTAATAATAGAGAGAAGCAATTACGAGTTATTCGGACAAATCAAGATTATAATCTTGATTATCTTAATCAGAGTATAGATAAGACTATCTTATTAGGTCCACATTATCAGAGAAGATCAAGATGGAGTACTGTGCAAAAATCATTATTAATAGAATCTTTTCTTTTAAATATTCCTATACCTCCTATATTTCTTTATGAAAAAGATTTCCACTCTTACGAAGTGGTAGATGGAAGACAGCGTTTGGAGGCTATCCAAGATTTTTTTTCTGGTTCTTTTCGATTGAAGAAACTAACTTACTACAGCCACTTAAATGGCCAAAAGTTTTCAGACTTGTCAACAGAAGATCAAAGATTGCTAATGCGCCGATCAATATCAGCAACAATTTTAATGGCTGAATCTCAAGGGTTTGATGAAATTGATGTTCGAATGCTTTTATTTGATAGATTAAATACCGGCGGTGTAAAATTAAATGCTCAGGAATTAAGAAATGCAATTTTCGCTGGTTCATTTAACGATTTACTTGATAAACTATCGGGAAAAGCAGTCTTCAGAACAATTTGGGGAATTCCAAACCCAGGTACTAGTGAGCCTCAAAAAACAAGAGCAGAAAAAGCCTTGGTTAACAATCCAATTTACAAAAGCATGATGGATTGTGAATTGGTATTACGAGCATTTGGTATTCAAGAAGTTTATAATGACGAAATATTAGACGGATCTATGAAGTTCATTTTGGATCGCACCATGAGAAAATATAAAAACTTGGATGCTGCAACCAGTCTAGTTATGGAAGAGAGATTTGATGAGGCAATAAGTTTCATTTACTCAACATTTGGAACTGATTCAATCAAAAATCCAATATTGTCGCCTCCTCAAAAAGCTAGAAATATTTATGACGCTTTAGTAGTTGCATATTGGGAAACTGATAAAGGTAAAATTAAAGATACTGAAACCATTAAACAAAATTTTCAGAAGGTTCTAAACGATGAAAATAATTACGAGAGAATAATTACGAGAGGTAACTCAATAGAAAATATCAAATTCAGAGTTGATCAGTTTATTCAAATTTTAAGCGGACTAATATGAGGAATTTTTTAGACGATTTTCATCGAGATTTAGATGACGTAAGAAATACTTTTTCGGTATTACGAACTTTAGAAGAATTGCGAGCTATTGAACGTCCTGTTGATCCTATTCCTTCATCTTTTATCGAAAAAGCACTAGAACTTCATCATTTATTTGATACTGCAAGGAATGGAATGGCCAAAATTCCTGGAATTTTCATTCTTTATATTGGCGGTCGATTTGAAGATTATGTCAAGACAATATTTGAAGAGTTCTCAATTCAATTTGCCCAAAAACACCCTAGTTACACTAGTCTGCCCGCAAAATTTCAATCTTCAATTATACAGGATACTTCATTAGTTATAGCCTCTCCTCGTAAATTTGGATTCGGAGATACATTACAAAAAATTTTTATAGAAAATTTATTTAAAAATGTTATAAGTAGTGATTTCAATACTATAAATCACCAATGCTTATCCATAACCGAAGGTAATATGCGGTCAGAGATTTTAAGTGATTTATTTTTGAAGATTTCAATTAGCAATATTTGGAATGATATTGGACAACAATTATCTGTACGGACATTTTTTGAAACTGCTGATTCAAGTAGCGCTACATCTCAAGCAAAAAAATATTTAGATGACTTTATGATTCAAAGGAATAAAGTTGCTCATCCTAGTGGCGGATCCTTTACATGGGCTTCATATGATGATGTATTAAAGTATATAGAATATTTCAAAATATTAAGCCCTGTTTTATTGGATTTAGGAAACATGAAGATTAGTTCAATATCATTTTCAGGATCATAGTATGATGTTAAGTTTTAAAGAGTAGTTGTAGAATTCTACTCTTTAATTTTTATTATATCATTATATTTTAAAATCAAATCTTTGTGATTGACAAGTCGTTTTTCAATTTCATCTCTACTCCACCATTCAATCCAAAATTTGTTTTCTGTGCGTAATTTATCTAAATAATCAGATAATGATTTTGTAAGGTAACTCGATACAACTAAAAAATAGCCGTCATAATTTCTGTATTCTATAGTATCTCTAATATCTGTAACCTTAGACTTGCTAACTCCATCTTTATATGCTTTACATTGAACGATAATTTTTAGTGTCTGATAGGGATTTATATCATAAGAATACATTTTAATTTTCGGAACTTTCCAATCAACAATTAAATCAACACCTCCATCCCGTTCTCTTGTGTGAGCAGTTTTTCTCACTCTTATTACTTCAGGCTCTCTTTCTAACAAATCCTTTATTAAGTCTTCAAACCTTGAATCATCTATTTTTTCTGTCCACTCTAATTCAGAAGGTTTAAATAGAATTTTATATTCTTTTTCATGCCGAATTTTCAATTTAGCCTTTTCATGTTGAAATTTATGATAACCACAATCATAATTAAAAGAAATAATGTATTCATCTCCAATAGCAATAACTCGATTTTCGAAAAAAATAATGCTTTTATGTTTATCTCCTAGCCTTTTGAATGTGTCTTTAATTTCTCTATTCTTGAAGTTGCCTAAGTAGTGATGACATTGTTCTTCAATATACAGCTTTCCGCTTATTGAATTAAGACTTGTCGCTTTGTTAAATCTGCTTAGACTTTCAATAAAAGGATATAAATCTTTACTCTGAATTAAAGAAATCTTTCTCTTAAAGTCTCTAAAATAAAACCAATTTGGGAGCGTCCTTTCACAATAGTTAACTAGTTCTCCAGAACTATTAATTGAAGTTATTATATTTTCCAATCTATCATCTTCAATTTCCCAATTATATTCAAAGTCATAACCAAGCTTCTTTCTACAATCTTCGCATGGACATCCAGGAAAACATGACCAGAAAAAACTCTCAAACGTCATCAAACTACTTATCAATTCATCAATAAATTTTAAATATTTTTCACTTTTTTTGTTGGTGAAATCATTATTGATTTGAAATGGGGTTAAATATTTGGAATATATTTCATCGTCTGCTCCAGTAGCTGGGTTATATACATCAGTAAAATATAAACTACAAATATTTATTCGTTTAATAAACAAAGCGAATATAATTGGAATTATATCGTGTAGATCAGTTCTTTCACCATTATATACCGATGAAGTAGTTCTTTGAGAATAGTAAAAATTTATATTTTCTTCTTCATCGCATTCAATTATCAATGAAATACCAAGGTATGGACTGGTCCAAATTGAAATTCTCTCATCACTTTTATGTTGAGTTTCTAAACCTCTTTCTACAGCAATTTTATGAATGTGCTCTATTATGTTCATTAATCCTCCAAACTTCCCATTAACTGTTCCATACCAAAATTCAGTAAAAAATCAGAGTAATAACTATCGAATACATCACGAATATAATCATCGATAGTTATTTCTTCGTCATTATTTTCACCTGCCAAAGAAAGTTTATAGTTTTTCTTTTTGGTAATCATATATAAGAACAATGAATGAAAATAAACGGATGCTATATATCTTTTTTGAGCAACTATTATTTGTTCCTCATTTTTTAGTTTTTTCCGATAATTAAGGTAAACATTGCTATCTAGATTTACATAAATCTTCTCTAATATATCTCCGGAAGCCATAGGATTCATTACCGTATCATAATTCATGGAAATACCATGTGATTCCAATTCACCCCATTGTTCTATTGAAACTTTCACCAATTCTGGTAATCCAATATTGCTATAATCTTCCTCTTCCTTAGGTGCTGTTTCTTTTTTCTGCGTTGGATCAACAATTTTCAGAAATACTACTTCTTGGAAGAATTTATCACCGGCACCTTTTAATGATGCTTCTATTTCCACTTCATCACCTTGTCTTAATTCTGTGTCTGGATTAAAAGTAATTTTGATTGTACCTTTGTCGGGACTTGATTTGATAATATTTAATAATTCTCCTGGCTCTTTTTCACTTCCTTGTTTATCGCCTCCTTTACTATCTGTCCGTTTCACTTTTAAAATGCTGACTTGCAATTCTCCTGGTTCATCCGTACGGTCAAAATAATGATCTTCAACATCAGTTTCAAACCGTAAGGTTTTTTCACCACCTATAGGCACAGGAATAGGATTATTTGCTTTATGCTGTAATTTAAAGAAGCTAGGGAAACGTTCAGGTTTAAACGGTTTTTGTTCTCTTCGAGGTCTATCCTTCGACATTTTCGTTTCAGGTTTATCCTTGGTTTTCTCCTCAAGTTTTAGTGTATTTTGTAAAAGTTTAAAAAGCTCACTATCCTTGGATAAATTCTTGGCAAAACTTTTAATTAGTTCAGAAGTATCTTCACTTTCTAATCCAATAGAATCTTTCCTGCGCTTATTAATATCGTCAAGTTTAGACTTGGCTAATTTCTTTCTTAGATAGTCTCTTAATTCTTCCGCTTTCGCTCCATTTTTCAAACGATCACGAGATGCCATAAAAAGGTCTTTTCTAAATTCATACTTCATTTTGGTACATTCAACATTAATGAGCAAGTAATCTTTGAGCAAATTATACTTCAGACCCCGAGTAATAAATTCTGAGGTATAATGCCCATGTACTTGCCCGTTCATTGAGAACAAGACTGACATATTATTTTTAAAATACCTACGTTGAATATCTGCTTTTGTTTCCTTAACTGTCTTTCCGTCTTGTTTGGCTTTAAATACATAGCATGTGACTTTCATTTTCCCAAAAAGAGCATCTTCATATTCTTCAGAGAACCAATCTTCCACATAATCCTTTTCCTCTTCTAAACGTCTTTGAAGTCCATAGACTGTTGTCTCCAAAACTTTATTGTTAGGATAGCGCTCTTTGGTATCAATAGTAAATACAGGTAATACAGGCTTAAATAGAAATTCGTTTAGACTTTGGTTTAAGTCTTGAGCGAATCCTGAAATTCCTTTCATTTGATAAGAATACATTTTAATGATAGATCCTGTTTTAAAATTTCTATTTAGCAGTTTTAAATCTAATTCTGTAATATCAAATGCTGGAATCTCTCCATCGATTTTCAAATATTCATACCAAGTATTTTTTTTAGTCTCTAATTCGTCGTTTGATAAAGGATGTTCTCTAACCAATGTAAAACCAAATTTACCTGAACCATCAAATTTTTTAGAACCAATCAATTGATAGCCTTTAGAACCACAAAACACAATAGCTCCACTACCACCCATATTGTATTTACCCTGAACAAAATGAATTTCATTTTTATTTCCTCTCATCAAAGATAGAAAAGTACTTTCAAAATCTTTAGGATGCTGACCTTCTCCATTATCATAGATAATTACTGCACTTTGCCTAGTTGGTCCATCAGCAATGATTTGTATATCTTCGGCTTGATTTCTTCTATAAGTATTTAAGTCCCAATTTTTGTTGTTTGGAAAGAATACTTCTATAGCTTCATCCATTGATTTAGGTGTTTCTTTGCTTTTAGGATCTAATTTTGCTTCGAGACATTTCTTCATAAGAATTGCATCTATGGAATTGGTCACTTTTTCAACTAAAGCCGCAATAGGGTTCGACTGTTGATTTTCAATGATGCTAAAATTTGATTCATTTTGCCCGATTGGATACCAATTTGCAGCATTGGATAATTTAGATTCTTTCAAAATCAATTCATCAATTTCGGTTTCTGTTTTGCAATTATATAAGGATTGAAATAATGCTTTCAACATAAGTGATTTAGTTTTATTGGTTATTGATGAAGTTTTTAATTCGTTGTATGAGTAATTGAATATGTTCTTTTGTGTTATGTTTTCCCAAAGAAACACGTAAGCTATTCATTGCATAATCACTACTTAAACCCATTGCCAATAATACATGTGATGGTTGAATTAATGCCGAACTACAAGCAGAACCATTACTAACAACAATATCATTATTCATTCCTATAAAAATTTCTGTATCAAAATCTGGTATACAAACATTAACTGTATTGTAGATTCTTGGAGCTGATTCGCCATTAATAAAAGCCCCATTTATTTGTAATAATTCCTTTTCCAAAAAAATTAGAAGTTGTTTAATATAAACTTCATTACTTTCCATTTCTTCTTTAGCAATATCGCAAGCTTTTCCCAATCCAGCAATCAATGGCACATTATAAGTGCCACTCCTCAAACCATTTTCTTGACCTCCGCCATGAATTAAAGGCTGTATTTTATTTTGCTTGGTAATTGAGTCATTTATATATAACCCTCCAATGCCTTTAGGAGCGTACATTTTATGTCCAGAAAAACATAGTATATCAATATAGGATTTAGTAACATCTATTGGTATCTTCCCTATTCCTTGTGTACCATCGCACACAAAATGTACACCCGCTTCTTTTGCAATTTTACCTATCTCACCAATTGGATGTATAACACCTGTTTCATTATTTACCCACATCAGGCTTATCAATAAAGTATTGGCATTTATTAAAGACTTTAGCTGTTCCAAATTTATTGTACCATCTTCATTTACAGTAAGATAATCAATTTCATATCCAATGCTTCTTAGATAATTACAAGTTTCTAAAACTGCTTTGTGTTCTGTAAGGCATGTTATGATATGTTTTTTTACATTGTAAGGATGTAATGCTAGACCTTTCAAAGCTAAATTTAGGCTCTCTGTTGCACCAGAAGTAAAATAAATTTCATTAAAATCAGAATTAATTAATTTTGATACATTGGCCTTAGCTTTATCTACAGCTATTTTTGCCTTATTCCCAAAAGAATAAGAACTTGAGGCATTGCCATATTCCTGATTGAAATAAGATGTTACAACCTCAATAACTCTATTATCTACAGGAGTGGTCGAATTATGGTCTAAATATGTTATAATGTCTTTCAAAAAACTGAATAATTGATAAAATTATTAATAAATGCTAAGATAATATATTTTAATAGCCCTTATCCTTTTCTAGTCAAATAGTTCCACTCAAAGCCACTTTAGTACCTCCACTTCAATTCTCAAATACATTTGCTCCAAAACCACAAAAGAGCATAAAATAATAATCATTTAATTCACTAAAACCATGAGAAAACAAAAACAGAAATTACTGCTATCGGTAGTGATACTCCTGACAATATCAGGAGCTCTTGCACAAGGCAGTGGAGAGGCAGGCATCAACGAAGCCACACAAATGGTGACTTCTTATTTTGCCCCCGCAGTACAGCTTATTTACGCAATAGGTGCGGTGGTCGGCTTAATCGGAGGCGTAAAAGTTTACAACAAATTCAGCAGCGGTGACCCTGATACAAGCAAAACGGCGGCAAGCTGGTTTGGGGCTTGTATCTTTTTGATTGTGTCAGCCACTATTTTACAAGCATTCTTCCTGTAAGGTTACAGATATGGCGAGCTATAACATCAATAAAGGGATAGGAAGAACAGTGGAATTTAAAGGGCTTAAATCACAGTACCTGTTCATATTTGCGGGAGGGTTGCTCGGTATCCTTATTCTCATAATGGTATTGTACATGGCAGGTGTCAATACTTATATCTGTCTGGTACTTGGGGCAGGTGGGGCATCATTGATTGTCTGGCAAACTTTCTCTTTAAACAAAAAGTATGGTGAGTACGGTTTGATGAAGATCAGTGCAAAAAAAAGGCATCCGCGATATATCATCTGCCGTAAATCCATCCACCGATATCTTCAAATTTCAAAAGGCAACAACTAATGAGAAACAGATCAAAAATAGCAACTTTAGAGAATAAGTTCCCGCTACTTGCAGTGGAGAACAATTGTATCTTATCCAAAGACGCAGATATTACTGCCTGTTTTCAAGTACACCTGCCGGAACTGTTTACAGTCGCCTCTGCTGAATACGAAGCCATTCATTCTGCCTGGCACAAAGCCATCAAGACTTTACCTGATTTTACGGTCATTCATAAGCAGGACTGGCATATTAAAGAAAGTTATGCCCCCGATATGACTAAGGACGGATTGAGCTTTTTGGGTAAATCCTACCAAAGGCATTTTAATGAGCGACCTTTTTTAAACCATTACTGTTACCTGTTTATTACCAAAACCACCAAAGAACGTATGAGAATGCAAAGCAATTTCTCCTCTCTTTGTAAAGGAACTTTGATTCCAAAAGAAATCAGGGATAAAGCAACCATACAACATTTTATGGAAGCAGTTGCACAGTTCGAAAGGATCGTTAATGACTCAGGGTTTGTTGAACTTGTCCGTCTGACGGAAGACGATATTACCGGCACCAATGAAAAGCAAGGGTTACTGGAACAATACCTGACCCTTTCAAAAGAAGCAGGAACAGCAATGCAGGACATCGCTTTGGGAGCTGAAGAAGTACGTATTGGCAATAAAAAGTTGTGTTTACATACGCTTTCTGATACAGACGATTTGCCGGCATCAGTAGCAGCAGATACCCGTTTCGAAAAACTATCTACAGACCGCAGTGATTGCCGTTTGTCTTTTGCCGCACCTGTGGGGCTCTTATTGAGCTGCAACCACATATACAACCAATACCTTTTCATTGACAACAGTGATGAAAACCTTAGAAAATTTGAAAAGTCCGCAAGGAATATGCACTCATTGGCACGCTATAGCCGCAGCAACCAAATTAACAAAGAGTGGATTGAGCGTTATCTGAACGAGGCACATTCCTTTGGGCTTTCCTCTATCCGAGCCCATTTCAATGTTATGGCCTGGGCAGAGGATGTCAATGAATTAAAGCAGTTGAAGAACGACACCGGTAGTGCTTTGGCATTGATGGAATGCAAGCCGCGCCATAACACTACAGATGTAGCTACACTTTATTGGTCAGGCATCCCCGGTAATGCAGCAGACTTTCCCAGTGAAGAAAGTTTTTACACATTCATTGAGCCGGCTTTGTGCTTCTTCACCCAAGAAACCAATTACCAGAATTCACTATCTCCAATTGGAATCAAAATGGCAGATCGATTGACCGGAAAGCCGATACATCTTGACATTTCTGACCTACCAATGAAGCGTGGAATTATTACCAACAGGAACAAGTTTATCCTTGGTCCATCAGGTTCAGGAAAATCGTTTTTCACCAACCATATGGTACGCCAATATTACGAACAGGGAGCCCATGTACTGTTGGTCGATACCGGAAACAGTTACCAAGGCTTATGTGAACTCATTAAAGGAAAGACCAAAGGTGAAGATGGCGTTTACTTCACTTATACCGAAGACAACCCTATTGCTTTTAATCCCTTTTATACCGATGATGGTGTGTTTGACATTGAAAAAAAGGAAAGCATCAAAACCCTGATACTAACGCTATGGAAACGTGATGACGAACCGCCCACCCGTGCGGAAGAAGTTGCCCTTTCCAATGCGGTCAGCGGTTATATTGAACGGATAAAAAAGGATGCTGATTTTCCTTCTTTCAATGGTTTCTATGAGTATGCACGAGGCGATTACCGCAAGGTACTCGAAGGAAAACAGGTTAGGGAAAAAGACTTCGACCTCGCTAATTTTCTAAATGTCCTAGAGCCTTATTACAAAGGAGGGGAGTATGATTACTTGCTTAATTCAGACAAGCAACTTGATTTGCTTTCCAAACGCTTCATTGTATTTGAAATTGATGCGATAAAGGACCATAAAATCCTTTTCCCCATCGTGACTATTATTATTATGGAAGTATTCATCAATAAGATGCGAAGGCTCAAAGGGATACGCAAGTTGATCTTGATAGAAGAAGCGTGGAAAGCCATCGCCAAAGAAGGAATGGCAGAGTATATCAAATACCTGTTCAAGACGGTACGAAAGTTTTTTGGTGAAGCCATTGTAGTCACACAAGAAGTGGATGATATTATCCAATCCCCGATTGTAAAGGAGAGTATCATCAACAACTCCGACTGTAAAATCTTACTTGACCAGCGTAAGTATATGAACAAATTTGATGATATACAGGCTATGTTAGGGCTAACGGACAAGGAAAAAGCCCAAGTATTATCCATCAATATGAACAACGATCCTTCCCGGCTGTATAAAGAAGTATGGATAGGACTTGGTGGAACCCATTCAGCTGTATATGCTACGGAAGTAAGCCTTGAAGAATACCTCGCTTATACTACTGAAGAAACCGAAAAATTAGAAGTGATGGAACTCGCCGAAACACTTGGTGGCGATGTGGAAATGGCTATAAAACGAATAGCCTCCCGAAAAAGAGAAAATTAATTATGAACCCTTAAATATTTAAAACAATGAAACAGTTTATTTTTTTGGTATGTATGGCCATAGTATTGGCCGTCACACCTGCAAGAGCCCAATGGGTGGTAACTGACCCTACAAATCTGGCACAAGGTATAGTCAACACGGCACAGGAAATTGTACAAACTTCTTCCATAGCCAGCAATATGATCAACAACTTTAAGGAAGTGCAAAAGGTGTACAATCAGGGAAAAGAATATTATGATGCTTTGAAAGCCGTCAACGATTTGGTCAAGGACGCCCGCCGGGTACAACAGACTGTACTTATGGTTGGTGATATATCCGAAATGTATGTCACCAACTTCAATAAGATGATGAATGACCCCAATTTTAATGAACAGGAGCTCTCTGCAATCGGTTTTGGTTATTCCCGATTATTAAATGAGAGTTCTGATTTGCTCAACGAGTTACATCAGATTGTCAACGCCTCAACCCTTTCCCTGAATGACAAAGAACGTATGGACATTATTGACAGGGTATACAAAGAAGTAAAAGAACACCACAATCTGGTTAGATATTATACGAACAAAAATATCTCCGTAAGCTTTCTGAGAGCTAAAAAACAGAATGACACAGAGCGTGTACTCAAACTTTACGGCACTTCTGAGGAAAAGTATTGGTAAGCTATGGAATTTGAAAATCTTCATCAGGTATTACGTTCGTTGTACAACGACATGCTGCCGCTTGCTTCTGATATGATTGGCATAGCAAAAGGTCTTGCAGGTTTGGGTGCTTTATTCTATATCGCATTGAAAGTATGGCAGGCATTAAGCCGGGCCGAACCAATTGATGTCTATCCGCTCCTCAGGCCTTTTGCTTTAGGACTGTGTATTATGTTTTTTCCAACGATTGTTTTGGGTACCATCAATGCCGTTTTAAGCCCTGTTGTTAAGGGGACTCATGGCATATTAGAAGGTCAGGTTCTTGATATGGGTTTATTACAACAACAAAAAGACCTTTTGGAACGAGAGAGCATGTTGCGAAATCCCGAAACGGCTTATCTGATATCTGACGAGGAATTCGATAAAAAATTGGAAGAGCTTGGTTGGTCTCCTTCAGATTTGGTTACCATGTCCGGAATGTATATAGAGCGGGGGATGTACAATATGCAGAAAAGCATGCGGGATTCTTTCAGGGAAATACTGGAAGTCCTTTTTCAGGCAGCGGCTCTAGTGATTGATACCATTCGGACATTTTTTCTGGTTGTACTTTCAATATTGGGTCCCATAGCATTTGCCATATCAGTATGGGATGGTTTTCAATCCACATTAACGCAGTGGATTACCCGTTACGTCAGTGTGTATTTATGGTTACCTGTTGCGGACTTGTTCAGTGCCATACTTGCTAAAATTCAGGTATTGATTCTGCAAAAAGATATTGAAAGCCTATCAGATCCCAATTTTATCCCGGACAGTTCCAATACGATATACATCATTTTTATGATCATTGGAATAATCGGTTACTTCACTATTCCGACTGTCACGGGTTGGGTTATTCAGGCAGGTGGTATGGGTAATTATAACAGAAATGTAAATCAGAGTGCCCAGAAAGCAGGAAACATTGCCGGAGCCGGGGTCGGTTCCGTTACCGGAAATGTTGGGGGACGGCTTTTAAAAAAATAAAAGAAAACTAACAAAAAAAGGAAACAAACATGGAATTTAAAACGCTGAGGAATATTGAAAACAGCTTTAAGCAAATTAGGCTCTATGCTATGATTTTCGCATTGCTGTGTGTTGGTGTAGTAGGGTATTCGGTATGGAACTCCTATCAATTTGCAGAAAAACAAAGGGAAAAGGTATATGTTCTGGACAACGGAAAATCCTTAATGCTCGCTCTTTCACAAGATGCTGCTTTAAATCGTCCCGTGGAAGCCAGAGAACACGTAAGACGCTTTCATGAACTTTTCTTTACCCTTGCCCCCGATAAAAACGCCATCGAGAGCAATATGAAAAGGGCTTTCTTTTTAGCAGATAAAAGTGCTTTTGACCATTATAAGGATTTATCTGAAAAAGGATATTACAACCGTATTATTTCTGGAAATGTGCAACAACGTATCGAAATCGATAGTGTGGTCTGCAATTTTGATCAATATCCATACTCTGTAAAGACCTATGCGAAGCAGTTTATCCTGCGCTCCTCCAACATAACCCATAGAAGCCTTATCACGACCTGTTTGCTGGTAAATTCAGTTCGTTCGGATAACAATCCGCAAGGGTTCACCATCGAAAAGTTCAGTGTTATTGAGAACAGGGATCTTCAGGTGATTCAGCGATAAATCAGAGGTTATGAAAAAGATAACGAATTATATAGATGACTTGAATGACCGAATCGAAAGATGGTGTGAAACCCTTTCTCCCGGGCAGCGAAGAAAGTCAGTTTTTGTTGCTTTTGGAGTGTATATACTGGTGGGGATTGTGGTTGTGGCCGGTGAATGGTCACAACTCAAACAAAACCATCAGGAAATAGAAGTCAGGCATATCCAGAATCCGATTCCGGCTGTCAAACAAATGCCTGAAACTGTGATAGACAGCCTGACAGAGATTAATCAATAACAATTAAAAATTTTGTTTTATGAAAGACCACGAAAAAAAGAAACCGGTTATTTCCGTAACGGAAGATAATCAAAATAAGGACACCAGTTCCTTACAGCAAAGTTTAACCCAAAGAAAGGAAGGGTTAAAAAAATCTATGATTTTTGGGCTTATGACACTTGTATTTCTAGGGTGCTTATATATGATTTTCAAGCCATCCGATAATGCCCAACCTGAAAGTATAGGAATCAGGGATGTTGTTCCACAAGCTTCCGGTACAGGCTTACAGGCAGATAAGCAAAAAGCTTATGAACAGGATTTTTTTGAACAGAAGCAACAGGAAAAGCGAGCTGCCTTAATGGATTTATCAGATTATTGGAACACCGAGAATAATGAAACAACATACACCGATATTGAGGAATCTGAAGAAGATGCCAAAGCTTCTTATTACGTGAGAACACAAGGCAAACCAAATAGTGCATTAAACAGTTATCGCAATATACAGCATACATTAGGGACCTTTTATGAAGAGGATAATGAAGCCGATGCCCTACGTAGGGAACTGGAGGAGTTGAAAAGTCAACTTGAACAAAAGGAACCTGACGAGAACCTAATGGAATCCCAATTGGCGTTGATGGAAAAATCGTATGAAATGGCTGCCAAATACTTTCAGGGAAACCTTGACAATACTCAATCAGAAGCTAAGGAAGAAAGAGCCACAAAAAAGGAGTTGGTAGAGCCGCTTATTTCTGTAAAGAAACAGCCCGTTTCTTCCCTTTACAGGGAGCCAACCAATGCCGAGCTTCTGGCATATTGGAGTGAAGACAGGAATAGCGGGTTTATTACAGCAGGAAGTGTTGTTGAAACCAATATTCCCAAAAACAGCATACTTGCCTGTGTACACGATACACAAACCATTACTATTGACAGTAGCGTCCGTCTGCGCCTGTTAGAATCAGCCCGTGTAGGAAACCGGATAATCCCGATTGGGGCTTTTATGGCAGCAAACGTGAAATTGCAGAACGGGCGATTGTTACTTCAGGTAAATACTATAGAAATTGATGGAGCTATCATCTCGGTAGATATTTCTGCTTATGATTTAGATGGACAGCAAGGATTATATATTCCTTATTCTCCCGAAATGAATGCTGTGACATCAATAGCCTCGAATATGGGGACATCTGCCGGAACTAATATTATGGTGACTTCTTCTGCAGGTCAACAGTTGGCGGCTGATTTAAGTAAAGGGGTCATACAAGGTACATCCGGTTACTTTTCCAAAAAGATGAACACCCCTAAAGTAACGCTCAAAGCGGGTCATCAACTTTTTTTGGTGCCCAAAAAATAATCATTAATCCAAAATTTAAAACAATGAAACAATTAGTAAAAACCTTAATGATCCTAACCATATTTGTTGGTTATGCACCCTTTTCTTATTCACAGGTCAAACTTTCAGAAAGTGCAACACTCCCAATGGGGAAAATCGAACCCTATCAAATGGAGGTTACCTATGACAAAACCTCTCATCTTATTTTTCCTTCGGCAATTCGCTACGTGGATTTAGGAAGTAACTACCTTATAGCAGGGAAAGCCGAAGATGCTGAAAACGTGCTGCGAGTGAAAGCGGCAATCCGTGATTTTGATTCCGAAACCAATTTTTCGGTAATTACTGATGACGGACGTTTTTACAGTTTTAATGTGCTATATAGCCCTTACCCGGATATCCTGAACATTGACCTATTGAAAATGCACAAATCGGCAATCAGGAATGTGGAAAATGAGGCTATGTTTAAAGAATTGGGAAATGACTCACCATCATTGACAGGGCTACTTATGGAGACAATCCATAAGCAAAACAGGAAAAACATCAAACATATCGGTTCCAGAAGTTTTGGGATACAGTTTAACCTCAAGGGAATATACATCCATAATGGCAAATATTATTTTCATACAGAATTGAAAAACAGTACCAATGTGCCTTTCAATATTGACTTTATCACCTTCAAAGTGATTGATAAAAAAATTGCCAAGCGTACAGTTGTTCAGGAAAGACCTTTATCACCCCTTCGTGCTTACAGATCCTTGGGGCTTATAACCGGAAAATCAGTCGAACGAAATGTATTTCTGTTAGATCAGTTTACCATCGCCGATGACAAAATGTTGTTGATTGAAATATTTGAGAAAAATGGGGGCAGGCACCAGGTATTGAAAATTGAAAATTCCGATTTAGTAAAAGCGGGGCTTATAACCGATTTACATTTAAAATTTTAGAAACCCATTTAAAACAGAAAAATGAAAAAGCATATTTATACAATAATGCTCATTTTGGGGTGTATCAGTTTTGCCCAGGCACAACGAATGATTCCGGGACAAATGGGGTTAGAGGTAAATACCGGCATACTTTCAGTTGAGAGCCCCGGGAATTATTATCTCAATGTGGGATTGAGCATAAACAGGAAAAATGGCAATTATCAATTATGGACATTGGAATACACGCACGCGTATTCTAACTACAAATTCCTGAAAATCCCTATAGAAACCTATACCGCAGCGGGAGGTTATAGCCTACACTTACTCGGGGATACTAGGAAAAACATTGCCTTGAACACCGCCTTTACAGCAGTTGTTGGTTATGAAACTGTTAACCGTGGAAAAAATATTCTTTATGATGGCGCAAAAATACTGAATAAGGAAGGCTTTATATACGGGGCAGGGGGTAGGCTGTCATTTGAAACCTATTTGTTTGATCGTATTACTCTACTTCTTCAGGGAAGGATAAAAGTTTTGTGGGAAACATCGTTGGAACAGCTTCGCCCTTCAGCAGGACTGGGAATGAAATATAATTATTAAAAAAGGATCAAGATGAAAACAATTATGAATTTGAAAAATAGGTTTAGAGCTATACCAATGGCTTTATTGGCTCTTTTGGGAGGGTTATTTTTTGTCTCTTGTGAGAATGAATTAGATATACAGACGGATTTTCCATTCGAAGTACTTGTAATGCCTGTTCCAAAAGATATCGCCCTAGATCAGACCGTGGAAATGCGTTTTACTATCAACACGCAAGGAAATTATCAGGGGACGAATTATTTTATCCGTTATTTCCAGTTTGACGGGCAAGGTTCATTACGACTGTTTAATGATCCTCCTTATCAGCCCAATGACATATATCCTTTACCCGGTAAGCAGTTCCGGCTATATTACACGTCACAATCAGAAGTGACACAATCTTTTGAAGTTTGGATTTCAGACAATTTCGGGAATGAGCAGCAGTTGAGTTTCCGTTTCAATAATAGTAGTGGCCTAACCACTGATAATTAATCTTAATAAAAAGATTAGAGCCTATTAAATAAACAGGCTCTAATTTATTTTATATAGTTATCAGATAAATTTTTAAATTTACCATCAGAAAGCCAAGTATTTACTTCCATTCAATCACAAAATCAGGGGACTATGGAGATAGTGTTAATAATAGGTGTACTGGTGCTTTCCATTTCAGAAGTGCTGTTTTTTGGGTTGGTAATCGACGTTTTAAAAGACGTAATTTTGCTGGACTTGAAGGTTTTTCCAGTTATGAAAAATCTTTAGTCGTTCATTTTTAAAATGTTTTGGTAAATGGATTGCCTACGCCTTGATTGTTATCGGCATTCTTTTTATTTGGTCATATACACAAATGAAAAAAGACAAAGAAAAGCAAAAGGTAGAGATACAGAATCTTCGATAATCAATCTGTTCATTCAAATTGCTGCTTAAGATATTTGTATAATTTTGCAGTATCTTAAACAGCACCTGGCAAAATATAATTTGAATGAAGCTACGAATTGAAAATTGGATTGATAATAATAATTTTTCAGAAGATGTAAATGTACTATTTACAGATGCGGTTACTTGCTATAAAGCAGGAGCGAATAGAGCCTCATTATTATTTTCATATTTGGCTTTTCTGACGATATTGAAAGAAAGAATAATTGGGGGAACTAAACCGAACCTATTTGAACAAGGGCATTGGAACAATGTGATTTCAAAATTGCAAAATGAAGACTTGTGGGAAGCAAGTGTATTTGATGCAACTCAACAACGTGAAAAAATTGATCAAGCAACAAAACAACGCACTAAAGACCCAATATTTAACCTTAATGATAATCTGCGATTACAAATAAAATATTGGAAAGACAGGAGGAATGACTGTGCACATTACAAAGACAACATTATAAACACTTCGCATATTGAAACTTTTTGGGCATTTATGGAGAGTAATATGTCAAAAATAACAATAGAGGGCGGAATGCAATCTTTAATAAATAAAATTTATAAACATTTTGACCCAACCTTCACTCCCCCGGATAAAGATATTACGCCATTAATTCAAGAGATTGAATATTCCGTAGAGAGGTCAAAATTGAAACATTTTTGGGAAACATTATTAAATAACGGAGAGTGGGATTTTGAGTTATCTAATAGGAAACAGGAGTTGATTAGTAAAAGTTTAGAAGTAAATAAAGGCTTTGTAAACGACAGCTTGATTGCTATTGTTAAAGCTAATAAGCATTATTTAAAAGATTTTCTGTCAAATCATCCAGATAAAATTTTAAGTTTTAATTTTAATGAGGAAGAAGTCCGTAAATTTTGGAAAACACAATTAACGTCTTGTAACAACATTTTAGGATTATATACTTCTTTTTTAAGAAATGGTTTAATCCCACAAAATGAAATAGTAGAAGCAAATAAAACTATACTAAGTGCTATAAGAGAATATTCCCCAACGACCAATGAGCATCTGATATTATCAGTAAATGGTATCTTAGGTGCTTTTAAAGAAGTGATTTTGAATAACAGTAATTTTATTGGATATAGGTCATATTTATGGGTAAACGATAAAGCTGATATTATTTCCGGAATAATTAAAAATTGCCCCTCCGATAGGGATATAATCATGAGATTAGTCGAGCACTATAATCAACGAGATAATTCTGATTGGTTATTGGAAAGATTTAATAATATATTTATTGGAGGGAGTACCATTTCCAATGAATATAAAAATATTTTACAATCCAATAATGTAGAGATACCAGAGAAATTAAAAAAATACTTTACTTAAATATTGTAAATAAGCCATATCAAATCGGATAGTCTTTTAGATTATCCGATTTTTGTTTGTGGCAAAATTAAACTACCAAATACTTATATTTCAAAGCCAGCTATTAAGGGAGTTTTTAATGGTAAAAAATATTTTAGAGTGGGAGTGAGGGAAATTGTACAGAAATATTTTGGCGATAACTATTTTTTTTTATCAAATCTGTAATTTTTATTTGAATAATATTAGTACCATTTATTCCGAGTTGTAGCAATGTCTCTTTGTGCATTCGCTTTTCAAGCTCACTGTAATAGGAAACATTCCAAATTACATTTTCATTTAGTTTGGCTTTTAATACTTCAAAATATTTTAAATCTACTTCTGAAATAGAATGTCCCAAGACAATAACTTTTTCAACTTCTGCAAGACTTGCAAAGAAATCAATATTATTTTCTATAATTGAAGCTGTATTTTTAAATGCCTTTGTATAATAAGATAGTATTTCTTGCTTGGCACTTTCATAAGAATAATCATATTCATCAGCCTTTTGTTCTCGCAATTCATATAATTCTTCTTCGCTTAAACCTTTTGGCGGTTCTTCTTCTTTCTCCCTAAAATTTTCGGGGTCAGTTCCGTGTCCTAAAATAAGAGTACAATTGTCTGTATCTGCTCTGTTATGAATATAGGTTATTCGTTCTTCGGGAATACCGTAGGTTTCCTGTAATGTTTCAGTATAATTGAAATTTAAAAAATGGCTATTGTCTTCCAATTCAATCAGCTTATCATTGGGAATACTTTTGTATTCTACTTTAAGTATGAAACTATTAAAATCGCTAATTAAGGTGGTGGTTAAATCTTTAATGATTTCCTCCATCTCTATCTGATAACTATGCCAATCTCTATCTCGAAAATCTTCAGCACCAGGGCGAGCAATTAGCTCAGAATTATCGTCCAATACCCTTAAGTAGTCTAAATCAGCTAACGCTTGCTCAAATCTTGACCATAAAGCATATTCTTCATCTGTCAATTCGGTATTTGTAATATCAGGAAGCCCATAATAATTTAATAAAAGCTCATAAACCTCACTATTATTTTCAGCCAAGTAGTTTGCAAAACTTTGGTATCTTGTGTCTAATATATGATGGATGTCAAATCCATTACCTATAATGTATAATGTTTTCATTAATAAGTTGTTTAATCTATTTTATGAGGTTACAAACCACTGCGTTTTCCAAATATTGGGCTTAGTTTATCCCAAAACTGCTGTTCAAGTATTTCAACAATGAAACGCTCAATAGTTTCATCACTTTTCGAAATGACTTCGTAAGCAAAAATTTTCAAATCATATTCTAAACAATTATCCCACTTGCATAAATGCACGCTATAAACCCGAGTTCCCTCGGTGCCAAGATGGTTTTTAATTCTTGTCTTAAAATCTGTTGTTGAGCTTCCGACATATAATACATCCGATAAAGTTTTGTTGTACCGGGAAAGATTAACCCTATCCATGTTTCTTATTTTTAGCTTGTTTGCAGAATGATAATTTTCAAAATTCTCAATTAATTTCTTAAGTTTTTTTGAGGATTGAACTTGCAATACATAGATAAGAGGATTATTGCTTTTAGGAATTTTATCTATGTGCTTCTTTAGAGTTGTCCTATCCCTAAACTCTAAGGAATGAAAAGATATTTCACAAAATGGTTTAACCGTAATTTTTGAAACTTGCTTGGCTATGTTCATTGCAAACTCTTCAGATTGCTTTACAATTTGTTTGGTATCAATTTTCATTTTAAATGATTTTCTTTCGTTTTAAAGTGTTCAATTTCACTTTTTCTTTACTTAATTCATCATCCCAGAATAACACTGCCGATTTATGATTTCTATTTTGCGAAGAGGGATAAATAATTCCCGATATTTTATTCTTTCTATTTTTATTAAATGGAAACCTTAGAAACTCTGTCACAACTTGAGTTGGAACGTATTCTGTATGCTCTTTTCCATCCTTAACAATTTGCTGAGTGATATCCCTTACAAATGAGTAAAGAAATAAAATCAAATAATACTTTTTCTTGTCTTTAATTCCAAAGATACTAGGGATTTTTGGAAGCTTATTGAAATCAACAACAAACTGATTTTCTAAAGTTTCAAATTCTGCAATGGTAATATATTTTTTGTTTTTGTCCTCTCTGCTTATAGTTTCTAAAATTGCTGTATCAATATCAAAAGCAGAATAAAACATAGATATTCCAGAAGGGCTAAACCTATTTGGATAGATTGCTCTTTTATTAGGGGGAGCGGAAATTTCCTCAAAATCGGTAATTTTCGTTTTGAAGTTGTGTTGCCGACAACGATAAAGTTTTGTTCCTGCTGGGATTACTTTTATTATATTTAAGTCCGACATCAGCTTGCCAACCTCTCGTAATATATGAAAGGCTTTAGATTGGTCACTATCTCCAGATGAAAAAAGATAACGAGACTTATGCTTTATAATTTCTTTGAAGTATTTCCATTGAAATTCTAAGTCATCTTTAATATTGTCGTAGTATAAGTCTGGTTGAGCCCAAGCAATATCTTCAATCGAGTTAACGATGTCTTCTATAACTTCAAACGGTTCAGCATTTAATTCTATGTGTTCTTGGATGAGTTCGTCAGGAGTATAGATTTCTCCAAGATAACCGCCTTCTCTTGAATTGTAACTCATAAAATTGGCAGCATCTTCGTAAAAGTTTGAAATGCCATCCATAATAAATTCCATTAAATCTTCAAATTCTACAACTTTTAAATCCTTCCCACAATAATTACAATAACCATCTTCATAGTTTTGTCTAATGAAGCGATTAATGCTTTTGTCATCAAAATGCTTGATACAAATATGTTTATCTGGAATGTTGCTTAAATTTCTATTTTCTAATTCTAGCCATCTTTGTTTAACTCCTCCCATTTATCTTATATTGGAGAACAAATTTAACGAAATTAAAATGGTGATTTAACGTGTATTAAATCAAAACCCAACATCAATAGGGCAGCGTTCTTTTGCTTCTTTTCTTTGGTTGCAGATATGGAAAGAAAAGAAGTTCCCAAAAACAACAAATGGGATAATGAATATCCCACGCAAAATCTTGCAACCTGTTTGATAATATGTGATTGAGGAAGTTGCAAGGAGGCACATTTTGTCAAAGGGGTTGCTCCGATTTGATGCAAAAAGACAGCCCCGACCAACGGGAAGGGTTTGTCTTTTTGCTGCCTAGTTTTAGTATTTTAAAAAGGCTACCACCGATTATGGTGGTAGCCTTTGGTCATCTAATTAAGGTTAAGGATTTCTGAACCTTTTAAGGCAAAACCGCTACACAATTCAAATGCTCTTTGTGACTTGATTTGGGCGGTACCACCCATAACAATGGATTGTAACTTGGCTTCTTCATTTTTATAATTGCGCACATTCTGAAAGTAACCCGTCACCGCATTATATGCACCATACAGAGTGCCTTTGGTGGTTTCCGTCAATTGAGTATCACTTAACATAGCGTATGAAAAGGCATCTTCAACCGTGTTCTTGAAGACGGTTGAAAGTTCATCTTCATTGCATTTTAGAATATGTTCCAATGTTTCTTTGTTGGGGCAAAGCGCCAATTGGATTAACTTTTTTACCTCTCGGTCGGTTACACTTACCTTGGTCCACTCATTGAATATACCCTCTAACTGAGTACTAAGGGTGTTTGCCAGTCCCATTATTTTGTGGGCGTTTTCAATGCGTTGTTTTGCTCCCGAAGTGTGCTTGATACGGACTACATTGGTCATACTGCGTAACGAAGCATTCAGGGTGTTTTGACAAACGACACGGATAGGTGTAAATGCAGCCGTAATACTTCCGCTACCATCGTGCGAGGTGGTCAAAAATATATACTTTTCGATAACATCATCACCATTCCCCACGCGGATATAGTCAGGTAGTTTTGCAGTGATAAAAATGCGTTCGCCTTGTCCCAATGCCCCTGCGGTTTCATAGAGAATCCCCTCGCCACCGCCTACGATAGCATCAAAGAAATTAAAGGCTTCACGGTTTTGTACGATATGGTAATCCTTACCTACTATGCCCAATATTGCATTATTATCGGTGCGTATGTTTGCGAAATAGTTAGGTACTTCCAAATCGCTACTGCCTATCTCTAAGCCGTTGGTGGTTTCGATAATGCCTGAACCTTTGGTAAATAGTGGGCATTTTACGACTTCGTAATCTAACCCTGCGTGCTTGATAGCTTCCTCGCTTGTCGGGTATTGCTCCACGATTTGTCCCAAACCGTGCCATGCTTTTTCCTGAACACTAAAGAATGAATACTTACCTGTTCTTTCGTTGAAATTAAGATTGTGTGCCATGATTTTTGAATTTTAAAGTTTGATAAATTGTTTTTTTAGAATGGCAGGTCGTCCTGTGTTTCCTGCCCTGCGAGCTTGCCGTTTTCAGATTTCCCCTTAGCCTGTTTAGGGTCTGCTTTCCTGCCACCTCCATGTAGTTTGATTTGCGATGTATGGTAGTTCAAGCCAGCTTTTGGCTCTCCGTCCTTACCAATCCAAGCCCTTGCACTTGCCCTGCCCGATAATTCGACCAAAGTACCTTTGGTCAGTATCTTGGCCACGTTGGGGGAAAGCCAGTAGGAGCAATCGAAATAGGTGGTTTGTTCCACTCGTTCGCCCTGCTTGTTGCGGTAATTGTCATTTGTGGCAATTGAGAAATTGATTACCTGTTTTTCATTGGACAGGGTACGTACTTCCGCATCCCTTGTCAGTCTTCCGATGATGTTCATAATGGTCTGTTTTTTAAGTTATACATTGTGATTGTTTTGATTTTTATTCGGCAATGAGAGGAGGTGTTGTTTTGTTTCATCCATTGCGAATATTTAATTTGACTGTTTTTCATATATGACATTTTTTTTATTCGTTTAAAGAGCCGGAGTATGCTGGTTTTGTTTCAGGAGCATAAAAAGGTAGTGTTTAGGAGCGGCAAGGTTTTTGGAAAAAATACTACCTACAGGGTGGAGATTTTTTTCAAAACCCTTGTGGCCTGACCTTGTCGCTCCGTTAAAAACACGTAAATACCTTTGCTCATGAAATAAAACCATGCATCGGATTCTTGTAGGTTAAAAAGGTGGGAAGAGAATGAGGTTAAGCGAAGATTGTATAAGGATAATAAACGGTCTTGGTCTTGGTCTTATAAGTAGTAGGATATTTCAAATTAAGAAGACAAAATCAAATTAAAAGAGTAAAACTTGCACAATACACGGGACGATTTGGTAAAATGAAAACCTTTTGGTTTAGTAAGATTGATCTTGTTACTTTGAACATAGGGGAGGGGTATAGGATAATTGATTTTCAGGATATAAAAGCATAAAATCTGAACCCTTACTTTTAGTCGCATAGGCCAACTCAAGCCAAATATGAATTTAAAGTGACACTCAATTGATGAAAATAAGATCACGGCGTATATTTAAAATCAATAGCGATATGGAAAGGAGTTTTACAGTTCCTTAAAAAGCAATCATATTCTTGTGTTCAAATCAGGGATTATAATAAAAAGGGGAACTAGTATTTGAGTTTTGGATACTAGGTTGTTGAAAATTGAATAGTCCCCTAATGAATATTTAGGGATAGATAATAACAATGCAAATTGGGAGAAATGGAAAATTATAGTTTTGAAGATTTACCAAAGATTATAGGAAAAGTATATGAAAAGCTGGATAAGATAGAGAAACTACTTGGCCAGCCTGTAGTTAGTGATCAAGTTGAAGAAGATTTGATGACAATTGAAGGAGCGTCCAAGCTGCTTAGCCTATCGGTGGCAACAATCTATACAAAAGTATGTAAGAATGAAATACCAGTGAACAAGAAAGGAAAGAAGCTCTATTTTTATCGTTCTGAACTCCTTGACTGGATAAAATCAGGAAGGATTAAAACAGTGGAGGAAATAGAAAAGGAAGTGGAGAAGAAATTCAACTCCACTAGATTTCACAATGGCAGATGATTCTTTTAAAAACTATTTAAAGGAGATTTTGTATGTAGTTTCCCTTTTCTTACTATTAATAATCTTAGTATAAATTTGGGTTGTTTTTACATTCTTGTGTCCCAACATTTTGGAAACCGTAAAGATTTCCGTGCCTGTGGCAATTTGAAGCGTCGCGTATGTGTGACGAAAACAGTGGAAAGTGATGTGTTTGCCAATACCAGCTTGAGCGATCCAGACCGGTATCACCCTGTCAAATTCCCACTTTTTTAGATTTGGAAATACTTTCCCTCCTTTTTCTTTTTTCGTTCCAAGAAGTTCGAAAGCTTCCTGGGAGATTGGCATGGTTTGCAAGCCTTCGGTTTTCTTTTGCTGGAATCTTATATAATATCCATCACCTTCAATAAATTCTAATTCTGTCCAAAGCAATTTTGAAATATCCGAATATCTTAGCCCGGTCAAGACAGAGAGTTTGGAGACGCGGTACACTGTTTCATTTTGGCAGTGAGTTGAAAATAGTTTCTTGGCCTCCTCTAGGGTAAGAAAATTGCGTTGGGATTCCTGTTCCTTTATGGAAGGAATGCTTGCATTTAGATCCTTTTGGAGTAAATCATCTTTAAAAGCTTTTTTTAGGGTGTTTTTCAGTTTATTATAATATGACAAGGCAGTATTCTTGGCAATTTTTTTGTTATTGTTTCTGAGGCTTTTAGCTTTCAATAAATAATCCCTATAATCTTCCAAAAGTGTTATTGTTACCTCTTTGAACAAAAGATCCTGTCCATTTAGGAATTTTTCGAAATGTGTTACGGCACTTTCCCAGATAGAAAGGTTTACACCTTCCTTTTTGTCCCTAAGCTTTTTGAAGTATTGAAGGAATGATGTCTGGCCAATTTCTTGGATCCGTAATTGCTCCCTTTCAAATACGGAATAAATATTTTCCTTGTTTAATTCAGTCTGTTTCCTGATTTGGATTAGTTCAGCAGTACGCAAGTTTTTAATGTTAGAAATTCTTTGGGTTTCGTTTTTAGGTTTATCGAAAATATAAAGATTAAGAAATTCCCTCCTTGACAGCTTATTTGTTTTCTTGTTCAAAATAGGGGGGTAAATATCGAGATACAAGGATAACCGTCCCTTTGAAATAGCCTTTTTACGCAATGTTACTTTTCTATTTTCCATCTCCATTGGTATTAAAAATTATATCAATATCTCTTTTTGCAACATAAGTAAATTTGCCCACGGCATATTTTGCAATCCCTTGTCTTTGTAACAGCATATACAATGCTGCGGGAGATATACCAAAATTCTTTTGTATCTGGGTAATCGTGTAGCATTGTTCTATCCCGGGAAACCTTTGGGTCAGGTTTTGTACTTCCTGTGCCGGGGGCACTGAAAAGAACGCATCCAGATCACATCTTCTAAGAATTGTGCGTTTTCCAAATTTTGCAATATCCAGTTCACCACGTTCAATGATCCTGTATAAGGTCCTACGGCTTATTCCAAATAATAAACAAGTCTGATTAATACTGAGAAATTCCAATTCTTTTACACTTTCAAGTTGAGGATTCTTGATCAGTTCGGTTTCTTTATTGCTGGCAGCTATCTTACCTTCTTTAGCAATTTTTTTATAGCCCCGGCTGTTGCATTTGTGTGAACAATACCTTGTTCTTGTTGTTTTGGCAATGAATTCATTTTTGCAGAATTCACATACTCTTTTAATCTTAATGTTTGTACTCATAGAAATGTGACTTTAAGTGTCCCACTGTGTCTATGTGTGTCTCTATGTGCCATAATTTGGCCAAAAAATAATACTTTTTGTACCTCGTTTTTTGAGGTACAAATGAGGTACAAATTTAATCAAAACATCGCATAATATCCAAAGGAATAGATAAATAAAAACGAGCTAAAGTATTATTTATCAATACTTTAGCTCGTTTGCTTGTTGTTGTTTTGTGATGTTTTGTCTTTCTATTTGCCGATACAGAAATTTGCAAAAATATTCCCAAGCAGTTCATCATTAGTCACTTGCCCGGTTATCTCTCCAAAGTAGTACAGTGCTTGCCTAATATCAATAGCCAACAAGTCCCCACTTAAATTGGCCTGTAAACCCTGTTGCACTTTTTTGATTTCTTCAAGGGCTTTGTTTAGGCTGTCATAGTGGCGCGCATTGGTGACTATGGTGTCGCCTGAACTTAAAGCACCGGTATTAACCAGCGAAAGTAATTTCTCTTTAAGCTGCTCGATGCCGTCTTGTTTTAAAGCACTGATTAAAATGGCTTCCGGAAATTTTACTTTAAGCGATTGAATGGTTTCATCAGAAAGCAAATCGGTTTTATTGGCTATTAACAAGACCTGTTTTTGCGGGTATTTATTTTTGATTTTGTTGATTTCAACCACCAAGGCTCCAAAATTGTTTTTATACCCATTGGCATCAAATAAAAATAAAACCAGTCGCGCCTGATTTATTTTTTCATAGGTTTTTGAAATACCGATGGACTCGATGGTGTCGATAGTATCCCTTATTCCGGCTGTATCGATAAACCTAAATCCGATGCCTTTAATGGTAAGTTCATCTTCAATCGCATCGCGGGTAGTACCGGCAATGTCTGAAACAATGGCGCGTTCTTCATTGAGCAGGGTGTTGAGCAGGGTTGATTTTCCGGCGTTGGGAGCTCCTGCTATGGCAACGGGTATTCCGTTTTTGATGACATTTCCGGTGGCAAAGGAGTCGATGAGTTTTTTAAGTACATTTTCAATTTTATGCAGTAAAGCTTCAAATTGTTTTCGGTCTGCAAACTCCACGTCCTCTTCTGCAAAATCGAGTTCGAGTTCGATGAGTGATGCAAAATTCAGGAGTTCTTCCCTAAGCTTTGCAATTTCGCTGCTAAAGCCACCGCGCATTTGCTGAATGGCTACCTGATGAGCGGCTTCATTTTCACTGGCGATGAGGTCTGCAACTGCTTCGGCCTGGCTGAGATCCATTTTTCCGTTTAAGAAAGCGCGCAGGGTGAATTCTCCTGCCTGCGCATTGCGGCACCCTTTTCGCAAAAGCAACTGGATAATTTCCTGCTGAATATATGAACTTCCATGGCAGGAAAATTCAACGGTATCTTCACCGGTGTAGGATTTTGGGTTCTTAAATACTGTCGCCAGTACTTCGTCAATTTCACGTTCTCCGTCAAGGATATGCCCCAGATGTACTGTGTGACTGGCCTGCTTGTTCAAATCTTTTTGATGAATGGATTGAAACACCGAAGCTCCAATAGCAATTGCCTCCGGACCGGAAATTCTGATAACGGCAATGGCACCTGCTCCCGGGGGAGTAGCCAAAGCGACAATGGTTTCCTGATTTTGCATAGGTTACAAAAGTACAAAGAAGTTTGAGTATTGATATAATCAAAAAAAATAGTTCATTATAATGAGACAATGAATTTCTAGTGCTATATTTTTTTATCTTTAACCAAAGGTAAAATTTGATTATGGTTACCAGTAAAAAACAAAACTTTTTTTTAAGAAACCCAAAGGCTGCCGGTGTTGTTGCTTTTTTGTTTTTAATGTTACTCACTCAGTCACTGACTCTTCAAAGGTATTTATTAAATCTGTCACATACTGAAAAAGAAAATACAGTTGAGTTAAACAGGGTTGTTGATCAATTGCAGTTTAATTTAAATTTTGCTTTATCAGCTACAAGAACCTTGGCCTTTATAGTCGAAAACTTTGGAGTTCCAAATGATTTTGACAGTATTGCAAAAAGATTGATTGATGATAACCAGCTGGTGGATGGAATTCAGTTGCTTGAAGGTGGTATCATAACAGAAATGTATCCGTTAGAGGGAAATGAAGTGGTTATAGGGTATAATGTTGTAGCAGACCCCACGAGAGGTAAAGAGGTTTTAATGGCTGCTCAAAAAGGAGAAATGTATTTTGCAGGACCTTTTGAATTAAAACAAGGAGGGCTGGGTGTTGTGGGTAGAATGCCCATTAAAATGGAAACAGATAGTCTCGCTTTTGCGGCTGTGGTTGTCCGGTTAGATAAGCTTCTTGAACTAAGTGGAATGTCAAATAAGGATACTGAGTTTTATTATCAGTTATCAAAAATTAACCCCAATACAAATGAAAAAGAATATTTCATTGAATCTGATCTTGATTTTACTGAAAGTCAAGTGGCAAGACTTATAGTGCCCTTTGGTGAGTGGCAAATTTATGTAAAAGAAAAACAAGGGAATTACTATGAAGGATTATTGTCGCTGGCACTTTTGGGCTTTTTGATGAGTTTTGCCGGAGGTAGTTTGACTTTCTTTCTATTAGAAAGGCCCTCTCAACTTCAAAATCAAGTAAATAAACAATCTAAGTTAATTCTGGAAAATCAAAGACGTTTTCAGGCATTGGTTGAAAACAGTCTGGATTCTGTTGCAATTCTTGGGCCGGATGGTTCAAACATGTATGTTTCTCCATCTGTTACATCAGTTTTAGGGTATAGTGAAGAGGAGATTATGAAAATAAATCTTTTTGAAATACTTCATGATGAAGATAAGCCATTTGTTGCTGAAGAGCTTCAATATGTTATTCAAAACCCGGGAATATCAATCAAAGGTCACGTGAGTAGAATAAAGCACAAAGATGGTTCCTGGAGATGGATTGAGTCTTCAATTACAAATTTGCTTAACGATCCTGCTGTAAATGGTATTGTAGATAATTTTAGAGACATAACAGCCAAAAAAGAAGCTGAAGATATTATTTTAACGTGAGTTCGATATAAAAAAAGTAATTTTTTTAAAAGAAAAAAGCAGAAAATTTAGTAAATTAAAATACTGA
>ERZ869909.295-NODE-295-length-68717-cov-5.030288_pt1 | contig 68717 bp, 70 predicted proteins | sample MGYA00520892_ERZ869909 | MGnify/ENA primary metagenome ERZ869909 (study PRJEB32215, sample SAMEA104723947) | bioreactor metagenome | biome: bioreactor; feature: anaerobic bioreactor; material: water | place: China | collected 2015-03-12 ...
CAAGCGCGACCAACGAATTCATATCCGGACTTCGGCGCCACAGATTTGGCAAGCCAATGCGAAAGAAATCCTGTCCGGGCCAGGCCAGCAACAAGGTCGTTAAAGCAAACTGCAGCAAAGCAGAATGTTCGGGGGCAAGTAGCCGTTGCAGCAGCTCGGCAAACGCAGGCAACACATGGCCCCCCATTTCCAATACAAAGACCGGCAACGCCAGGAGCAAGGCAATAAAAAACTGCCGCTTAAGCCGATGCTGTGCCGCCTGCTGCTCTTGTTCAGGATCCGCCTGCTGCTCGTCCAGGATCCTGGCCTGATAACCAAGCTGTCGGATGGTGTCAATCAGCTCAGCGGTTGCTGCCAGACCAGCCACCCGGGTCAGTTGCAGCTGACTGCTGACCAGCTGCACCTGTGCAGACAACACACCGGGGATCGCCGATAACGCCTGCTCAATCTTGCCCACACACGAAGCGCAATGCATACCACTGATAGTCAGTGTGAGTGATTCAGTCCGGGTTGGGTAACCAGCCTCTGCCAGGGACTCGACTACCGCAGGCAATGCGTCAGCCGAGTCGATGCTGATAACTGCGCTGGCACTGGCCAGATCCACACTGGCTTCAGTGACCCCGGCTACGTTGGTTATTGCAGTCGTTGCCCGGTGTACACAGCCGGCGCAAGTGAGTTTGGTGACTGGCAAGTGCAGCCGTAGTTCAGCAGATGACATCCGAGTTGCTCCCTGTTCGTTGCTTCAGGCATACCATAATTTGCCCCATTGTGAGCACTGGTGTTACCCCAGAGTCAAGTCTCTGCATCATCCTGAAAGATCAGACTTGACTCTGGAGCTTTCTCCAGAGTTTATACTGTTGCTAATACAGGAGGAAAACCCATGAAAATTGGTGAGTTGGTCAAGCAGCATGGAGTCAGTGTCGACACCATCCGCTTTTACGAAAAACAGCAGTTACTGAGTCCAAGCGCGCGCTCGGATGCCGGTTATCGTTTGTACAGTCACGCCGATAGTCAGCGGCTGGGCTTTATTTTGCGTGCCAAAAGCGTGGGTTTCAGCCTGCAGCAGATCCGTGAGCTGCTGCTGATTGAAGACAACAAAGCCGCCTGGCAATGTGCCGATGTTAAAGACAAAGTGCAGTTAAAAATGCAGGACATTCGCCAGCAAATCGCCGAGCTGGAACAATTTTATCAGGCACTGGCGAAGCTGGATCAGGCCTGTTGTGGCGGTGCTTTAAGTGCCACCGAGTGCTCCATTTTAACCGCGCTGGAGCAGGGCAAACCGGCTCAGCCTGAAACACATCAGGAGGATGCATCATGCTAAGTTTTATCGACAACTTCTGGCAGCTGTTTGTGCTGTCCGCGCCCTGGCTGCTGGTAGGCCTACTGGTAGCCGCCATGATGAAAGCCTGGATCCCAATGGACTGGCTGCAACGCCAGCTCGGAGGCGATGGCGTCAAACCTGTGGTGAAAGGCGCTTTGCTGGGCGCCCCACTGCCACTGTGCAGCTGCGGGGTGATCCCGGCAGCGATGCAACTGCGTCGTGGCGGTGCCGGCAAAGGAGCAACCGTGGCATTTTTAAGTGCTACCCCGGAAACCGGCGTCGACTCGATTTCAGTCTCTTATGTGTTGCTGGGTCCGCTGATGGCCATTGTACGGCCTGTCGCGGCCATTTTAAGCGCCATTACCTCGGGTTTATTGGTCGGCAAAGCCACCGCACAGGATCAACCAGCAGCCAACCCTGCTGCGGTAAAAAGCTGCTGCGCCAGCAAAACCCCAGCCACTCCAGCACCAGTAAAATCGGCTTGCTGTGCAACTAAAAAAGCACCAGCAGCCCAGCTGTCCCGGCCACAAAAACTGTGGCATCAAGCCAAAGAAGGCATACAGTACAGCACTGGTAAGTTGCTGAGCGATTTTTATCTGTGGCTGATGATTGGCTTATTCTTCGCTGCTTTGGTGCAAACCCTGGTGCCGATGGATGCGCTGGCCAAATACGGCAGCAGCATCTGGACCATGCTGTTGATGGTGCTGATTTCAGTACCCATGTACGTCTGCGCCACCGCTTCCACTCCCATAGCCGCAGCTTTGATGATGATGGGCATCTCCCCCGGTGCCGCTCTGGTCTTTATGCAAGCCGGCCCTGCCACCAACATTGCTACCATCAGTGTGGTACTGAAAGAGCTGGGCAAACGCGCGCTGGCTGCTTACTTATTTGGCGTTATTGTCATGTCGGTGTTCTTCGGCTGGTTGCTCGATACCGCACTGGATTATTTTGATATCTCGGTGCAAGGCGCCATGCAGCATCAGCATTCGGTATTGCCTGACTGGCTGGAGCTGGCTGCGGCTGGATTGCTGGTAATTTTGATCCTACGGATCATCTGGCAGCAATGGCAACAAAAACGTTCACTAGCCTCAGCCAGCCACTAAGTTACGCGCAATACTGGAAGCGCTTGCATTGCAAATGTTAACGGGCGTATGATAGGACGGACCGAAATCACCAACAGGATGCTGGAGAACGGATGCGACGATTCGGCTGGATACTGTGTTTACTCAGCTTGGTACCTTGGATCAGTGCCGCAGAGCCGCCCGAGCTGGAGTGGTGTCTGGACGATCATCCTTACTGGCATTTTTATCCGGACGACGGTGAACCTTATGGGCCCACTGTCGACTTGATGCGTACCATCGCCGAGCGTGCCGGCATTCGACTTCGCTTTAGCCCCAACACCCCTTTCTCCCGTTGCCTGCGTCAAATGGAGCTAGGTCAGACCGATTTAATGACCAGCCTCAATTACAGCGATGAGCGCGCCCGCTTTATGCACTTTATTCCCTACGATGAAGCCAAGCCCGAAGTCATTTATCTGTTGCAGGAGTCTGCAGATATCCCAAGCCGTGACGTGCTCAACCAAAAGCGTATCGCTGTGGTACAAGATTATGTCTATACCCAGGAATTGGAAACTTTGCTGGCGGACCATGCCTTAACCCTGATAAAAGCAGCCACCCTGGATGACGCTTTTGCCATGTTATTGCTTGGCAAAGCAGATGCCATGATAGGGCCAGCACAAAGCTCCATCAATGTGATTCAACACAATCCCCGTTTTCACCAGCGCTTTAAACGCGCCAGCTATCAGTTTCAATTCAGGCACAATCGCACGGTCAATCTGACATTTTCCAAAAAAAGCCCGCATCAACATCTGCTGCCCGAACTGCAACAAGCGGTACAGCAGCTGGTAGAAAGCGGCGAGGTCGAACGATTCCGGGTCGACCTGGATGCGGTAGACTAACCCTGCTACCAGCGTTTCCCCTGACAGCAAGCGACTTGCTTTTTGCCAACACGAGCACTAAGCTGCGCTTTTTCATGCCCCCGGAGCCTGCATGACCGGAGAAATTGCTGCCCTGCTGACCGCCTGCTGCTGGTCACTGGCCGCCAGGCTCTATCGCCATCTTGGCGCCAGCTTCAATGCCATCAGTCTGAACTTTTGGAAAGGCCTGATTAGCTTGCTGGTATTGCTGCCACTGGGGTTCTTGCTGCCTTCAACGGAGCTCACCACCTATCAACAATCCTTGCTGCTACTAAGCGGCGCTATTGGCATTGGCCTTGGCGATACCTTCTTCTTTTTAGCGTTGCGGAGTTTAGGCGATCGCCAGTGCCTGCTGGTAGCTGAAACCCTGGCGCCCTTAATCACCGCCCTGCTGGCAATGCTGTGGCTGAGCGAATGGCTGCTATGGCAACACTGGCTCGGCATGGCGCTGATTTTTCTGGCGGTAGAGCGGGTGCTGCGGGCCGGCAGCAAAAGCAGCGACAGCCCGCTGAGCTGGTCAGGGCTTCAGTTTGCCGCCCTGGCCGCCTTGTGCCAGGCGATTGGCGCAGTAATTAGCCGGGATATTATTCTGCACACTGAGATCTCTGTGCTGCAGGCCAGCAATTGGCGCTTTCTCGGTGGCATGGCCATTATCCTGGTACTGATGCTGTTGTGGCGGCAAATGCTGGCATTTAGTCACACCAAAGCCGCCATCGCCCAAACCTTACTGGCGACCAGCATCGTGTTATCATTGCTGCTGACCAAACTGCTGGGCGATACTATCCCAAAAGGCAGTATCCGCTGGACCTTAGCCGCCCTTTTGGGGGTCGGCCTGTTGCTGGCATAATGCTATGCTTAGCACTGAATATGGCTCCCGGCCACAGCAATTATGAATAATTTATTTTAATCACTCATTATTGAGTAAATAGTTTATTCATAATAAAGTAGCACTATCGGTTCTAGCCATCCGGAATGCCTGAGAGGACGTTGATGTTAAGCAAAAGCAGTCACCCCAAAGATGTACGCCTGGCCTGCCGGCGGCAACAGCACAGCGGCAATACCTCGGGCCTGGCCGCAGGCTTTGTGCAGGCCAATATGGTGATCTTGCCAAAAGCCGATGCCAGTGATTTTCTGCAGTTTTGTCAGCTCAACCCCAAGCCCTGCCCCATCGTTGCGCTCTCCGCCCAGCCCGGTGATACCGGCATTGCGGCCATTGCTGCCGATTTGGATATTCGCAGCGACTTACCAAGCTACCGGTTGTTTCGCCACGGCGAGCTGGTGCAGGAGCTGCCGGATATTAGCGAGCTCTGGCGCGATGATTTAGTCACGTTTTTCCTGGGCTGCTCCTTCTCGTTTGAAGAAGCCCTGCTGGCCGATGGGCTGGAAATTCGGAATATTACCGAAGGCGTCAATGTGCCGATGTACCGCACCAGCATCCGCTGCCAAAGCGCCGGTAAATTCAGTGGCCCCATGGTGGTGAGTATGCGGCCGATGAAACCAGCCGATGCCATTCGCGCCATTCAGATTTGCAGCCGCTTTCCGCAGGTGCATGGTGCACCGGTGCATTTTGGCGATCCGGCCGCGATTGGCATTGCCGATTTAACTCAGCCGGATTTTGGCGATGCGGTCAGCATCAAGCCAGGCGAAGTGCCGGTGTTCTGGGCCTGTGGCGTCACACCGCAACTGGCCATTGCCGAAGCCAAACCAGAATTTTGTATTACCCACAGCCCGGGCTGCATGCTGGTGACCGATATTCCAAATTCAAAATTGGCGTTGTTTTAGCCGGAGGAAGCATGAAATTAAACTGCGATCTGGGCGAAAGTTACGGCAGCTGGACCATGGGCATGGACAGCAGCGTGATGCCTTACATCGATATGGCCAACATTGCCTGTGGTTTTCATGCCGGTGATGCCGACGTGATGCAGCGCACTTTAGCACTGGCCAAACACTACCGGGTTGAAGTCGGCGCTCATCCCAGTTACCCGGATCGACAAGGCTTTGGCCGCCGCTCAATGAACTGCTCGGCCGAAGAGCTGGTGAATCTGTTGCATTATCAAATCGCAGCGCTGGATGGCATGGCGCAAGTCCATGGCCTTGAGCTGAGCTACGTCAAACCGCATGGCGCTTTGTACAACGATATGATGCGTCACCCAGCTATTCTGCAGACAGTGTTTACGGCCATTCAGAGCTACCACAAACCGCTGGCATTGATGCTGCTGGCCACAGCCGAACAGGCAAAACATCAGGCCGATGCCAAAGCGCAGGGTATTTCGCTGCTGTTTGAAGCCTTTGCCGACCGGCGTTATACCGATGATGGCTTGCTGATGCCGCGCAGCAAGCCAGGTGCCGTGCTGGATAAAACCGAAGTGATGGCGCAGGTACTGTTGTTGGTGAATGAAGGCGTGGTGATCACGGAAAGTGGCAAGCGCCTCGCGCTTCAAGCCGATACACTCTGTGTGCATGGTGATAACGAAGCCGCCATTGCCGAAGTGCAACATATTCGTCAGTTGTTGCAAGGCTAGTCGTTATGCTTGATTACAGCATTCAGATTGCCGGTGAAAGCAGCCTGATCCTCTACCCGCCGCAGCAGATGTCGGCCGAGGTCAATCAGTGGGTGCTTGCTGCCTGCCAGCAAATAGAACAGGCATTAGCCGATGTGTTGCTGGATGTCACGCCATCCTATGCCTCTATCCTGGTCAGCTACAACCCGCTGCAGACGGATCATTTTTTGGTCAAAGCTCGGATCCGACACGCCTTGGCGGCGCAAAGCGGTGAAAGCCAGCAGGCTGGCAAACTGGTCGAGTTGCCGGTGTATTACAGTGAAGAAAGCGGGCCGGATCTCACCCGGCTGGCAAAGCTGCATCAACTGAGCATCGAGCAAGTCATTGAGCTGCATCAGGCGCCGTTGTACCGGGTGTATGCGATAGGTTTTGCGCCTGGTTTTGCTTACATGGGCGAAGTGGATGAACGCCTGGCCACCCCACGACTGGACAGTCCCCGCGCCAAAGTGCCCAAAGGTGCCGTAGCGATTGCCGATCGCCAGACGGCGGTCTATCCGGCCGAGTCCCCTGGTGGCTGGAATCTGCTGGGCCTGTGCCCGCTGCAGCTGTTTGATCCAAGCAAAACGCCCAGCATGCCGGTGGCAGTGGGCGATCAGGTACGCTTTACCGCCATCGACAAAGCCGAGTTTCTGCGCCTTGGAGGCGTATTATGAGCGGTTTTCGTATTGAGCAACCCGGCCTGCTTTGCACCTTGCAGGATCAAGGGCGTTTTGGTCAAAGCCGGCTCGGCCTGACCACGGCAGGCCCGGCCGATGGCCATGCTTTTCGCTGGGCCAATGCTTTGCTTGGCAATACGCCTGGCAGCTGCGCGCTGGAAATCACACTCGGCGGCCTGCAACTGAGCGCCGAACAAGATACTGCAATTGCCGTCTGCGGTGCGGCTGTGCCGCTTAGCATCAACGGCAAGCCAAAAGCTTTATGGCAAGGCCATACCATCAAAGCAGGCGATCGCATTGAGCTGGGTATGGCCACTGCTGGCGTACGAGCTTACCTGGCAGTAGCCGATGGCTTTAGGGTGGCTGAGCAGTTTGGCAGCTGCGCTACGGTGCTGCGCGAAGGCATTGGTGGCCTGGATGGCGGCAAGCTACAAGCCGGGCAATTACTGCCGCTGACAAAACCAGCTGCGGCCATGGCTTCGCAGCAGCTGTTTGCCTTGCCCGAGCGTTTCTGGCCGGATTATCAGAGCCCGCTGACATTGCGCCTGATTGAAGGCTATCAGTGCGAGGATTTTTCAGTCGCAGAGCGGCAACGCTTTTATCAGCACCCCTACCAGATATCACCAAAATCCGATCGGATGGGCTGCCGGCTGCAGGGCCCGCCACTGCACTGCCAGCGCAGCAAGATGTTGTCAGAAGGCATCTGTTATGGCGCTGTACAGGTACCACCGGATGGTCAGCCCATTGTACTGCTGAGCGATCGGCAAACGCTTGGTGGCTACCCCAAGCTTGGCTCGGTTTTGTCGCTCGATTGCTGGCAACTGGCACAACGTTCGGCTGGCTTTGAGCTGCAATTTGCTGCCATTAGCATCGAGCAGGCACACAACCTGCTGCATTTGCAGGAACAACGCTTTTGGCAACAACACAGCCAACTGGAGGTGCTTTGATGAAGTCATTGCTGTCACTCAGTCGTCAGATTGAAGACTTGCTGGTCGGGCGTAATTTACGCGGCATGCAGCAGCTGCAACAGGCGCTGCGCCCCGGCTATTACCTACGCGCGGCTCGAATCCTGAACCAGTGCCAGGGGGTGGTTTTTATTGGCACCGGCTTTCCGGTCGCCGATACCTTTGAAACCGATGGCCCGGTTGGTGCCATAGCCTTATACGATTGCCTGCAATACCTGGGCGCCCGGCCTGTGCTGGTGTGTGGCGATCCGCTCTATTCCGTGCTAAAAACCGATTACCATTGCCATCCACTGCCCATCAACAGTCAGCAAGATCTGGCGGCACTGGCGGCCGAAGCCCTGCTGCATTATCAGCCACAAGCCGTGATCTCCATTGAGCGCCCCGGCCGGGCCCGGGACGGCAAGTATTACAATATGCGGGGCGAAGACATCAGTGGCCGCTGCGCCAGCTTCGATGATTTTTTACATCTGGCCGCCTGCCCCACCCTGGCCATTGGCGATGGCGGCAATGAGATTGGCATGGGCAATATCAACACCGCCGTCAGCAAGCTCAACATTATTCCGGCGGCGACCGAGTGCGATGAACTCTTGCTGGCCGATGTGTCCAACTGGGGCGCTTATGGCCTGATTGCGCTGCTCAGCGTCTGGCGCGAGCAGGATTTGCTGGCGCAAGTACAGCCGCTGCGTATTTTGCAGTATTTATCCGACCGCGGCAGTGTGGATGGTGTCAGCCGCCTGAATACCTTAACCGAAGACAGCTTGGATGCCAGTGAAGGCATTGCTGTTATTGCCTCTTTACGCGCCCTCTGTGGCTTTAGCTGAGTATGACTATGAGTATTGTGTATTTAAATGGGGACTTTCTGCCGGCTGCTGAGGCCCGCATCTCGCCAATGGATCGTGGCTTTTTATTTGGCGATGGTATCTACGAAGTGGTGCCGTCCTACCAGGGCCGTTTTGTCGGCCTGGCGCCCCATATCGAGCGGATGCTAAGCGGTCTGCAGCAACTGAGCATTGAGGCTGGCCTTAGCCTGGCCGACTGGCAGCAGCTGCTGACGGATTTGCTGGCGAAAAACCAGAGCATGGGTGAGAACCTGGGGGTTTATCTGCAGGTGAGCCGCGGCGCTGACAGTAAGCGCAATCACGCCTTTCCGGCCAATATCCGGCCGACGGTATTTGCTTTTGTGTTTGAAATTCCACCGGCTCCCATAGCCGATAAAGACAAAGCGCCGCGCTACCGGGTGGTCACCGCCGACGACTTGCGCTGGCAGCGCTGCCACATCAAATCGACCTCTTTGCTTGGCAATGTGCTGCACTACCAGCAAGGCTACGCTCAGGGCGCGCAGGAGACCATTTTATTTAACCGCGAAGGCTTTTTGACCGAAGCAGCAGCCTGCAATGTATTTGTGGTCAAAGACGGCGTGATTGCTACCCCCCCACTGAGCACCGAGCTGCTGCCTGGCATTACCCGACTGATTTTGCTGGCGATTTTGCGCAAATACAGCACCTACCCGGTGGAAGAGCGTGCCATCAGCCGGGCTGAAGTACTGGCCGCCGATGAAGTCTGGTTAACCAGTTCCAGCAAAGAAGTCGCACCCGTGGTGCAAATCAACGATCAATGGGTTGGTGATGGCGAGCCTGGCGATATCTGGCTGGATGTACAGACGCTGTTTAGCGCCCATAAATACGAGTTTTAAGCGTTAGCAAACCGCGTGAACGAAAGAGCCCGCAGCTGCGGGCTCTTTGACAGCAGCTTTAATCTGCTTTGCGGCTTAATGCCCAGCGCATAATGTCACCCCAGCTTGGTTCCTTGCCGTACATTTGCATGCCGCGCAGGAAAATCCGACCGCCGAGCCGGCGCATGTAGTACAGCGTGGCCAGCAACAGCGCAAGCGACAAGCTCAGCTGCCACCAGGGCACTTCCACCATCGACATCCGTACCGGCATGGCAGCAAAGGAGGTCAACGGCAACCAGCTTAGCAGCGTCATGGCCCAGCCACTGGGACTATCAATCACCAGGTAGGTGAAAAGTAACGGCAGCCAGGTTACCATCATCACCACGCCTTTACCGCTGGTATTGGGATCATCAATCGAAGCGGCAATGGCACCCATAAAGCAGGCACAAAGCAACAAGCCAGCCAGTGCAAAGGGGATCAGCCACAGGAGCACCCACCAGTTCAGCCAACTCAGATCCAAGCCATCACCAGCAATCAGCGATACCACCACAAAAAATACCAGCATCACCAGTGTGGTGGTGAGCATTGCTTTCAGCGCACTGAAGCTATGTCCCAGTACTTTGCCATCCATCCATTGTTGCGGGGTCAGGATCGCATACAGCTGTTCAGTAACCCGCTGCTGCTTTTCGCCGGTAATGCTCATCAGAATTTGGCCAAAAGCCGTGCTTAGGCCTATCAGCAATAAAATCAACACGGCAAAGGCAATCATCTTCTCCGGCGTATCTTCGCCTTTAAAATCATCATCCAAAAAGCTCCGCTCTATCGGCTCTGGTTGCTGCAACTCATTTAGCTGCGCATCGGTTAAACCAAAATCCCCCGCCCGCTGCAATTGGAAATAGTTTTGCAGCACCTGCTCCAATTGTGGCAACCATTTGCTACTGGCACCGGTGTGCAGCACCCAGCGCTCGTCCTGATAGGCCAGCACAGCATGCCAGGTCTGGTGATCACGCAGCTGTTGCAATTGCTGCGACAGATCGATGCTGGGGCGCTGAAACTCAAACTGCCCGGTACTTTGCACCGCAAAGCTGACAGGCACAGCAATACGGTATTGCTGGCGGCTCTCATCGGTCAGATAGACCCAAGCAAACACGCCCCCCATCACCGCCAGCATCAGCAAGTAAGAAATCAGCTGTTGCTTCCATTTAAAGAACCGCAGAAACTCCCAGCGGGCCACGATCAAACTTTGACGGGATATCATGCTGCGGCCTCCTGTGGCGTTTGCCGCTGATGCCTGGACATCGCATTCAGATACAACTGATGCAGATCGGGTTTTTGCATGGCGATTTGCTCCGGCTCAATCCGGCCAAGCAGCTGCTGCAACACAGGGCCAACTTCAGCATCCTGGTCTAAGGTCAGCACCGCCTGCTCCGGCTGGGGCAGCTCCACTGCGGTAACTGCATCCAGGCTGCGCAACCAGTCAATGGGCAAAGGTGTTTTGCTGCTTAACTGAATTTGCACCTCTGGCTGTGCTTGTTGGCGAATTTCAGCCAGAGTACCAGCCAGCACCACCTCACCTTTAGCCATCAGCACCATACGATCGGCCAGTTTTTCCACCATTGCCATCTGATGCGCACTTAATATCACCGTCATGCCGTTTTGCTTCAGCTGTTTTAAAAACTCGACCACTTTTTCCTGATTGATCGGGTCTAGGCCGGAGAAAGGCTCATCCAGAATCACCAGTGCCGGTTGATGCAGCACCGCCGCTATCAACTGTACTTTTTGCTGGTTGCCTTTGGACAGCTGCTTTAAATCGTCATGCCGGCGCTCTGTTAGCTCAAATACCTCCAGCCAGTGCTCCATCCGGCTCAGCGCTTCTGTTTTGCCAAGGCCATGCAGCTGCGCTAAAAACAGCAGGTTTTTTTCCACGCTTTTATCGCCGTACAAACCACGGTCTTCCGGCAAATAGCCCAGCAAGCGCCTTGGTACATGCTGAAAGGTTTGGTCCTGATAAGACACCGAAATACTGCCAGCATCGGGCTTGGTCATGCCTACCAGCATACGAATAATGGAGGATTTGCCGGCCCCGTTCGGGCCGAGCAAAGCGAAAATCTCGCCGCTTTGGATTTGGAAACTGACCTGATTCACCGCCGTAACCGTGGCGTACTCTTTGGTCACAGCTTCGATGCGTAATTGCATGTAGACACTCCCTGCACAATAAACCTGTCTAGCCTAACACCAGCCGGACAAAAGCCAAAAACAGAAAGTGTTAGCAAATATAAAACTGCTTTCAAGCAGCTTATTAACGACTAAAGATAAGGTGCAACTGGTTGCTGTGCTCCTGTTTATCCTGTGCATCAAACGGCAGCACCAAATCGTCTTTGCCATTGCCGGTAAGATCAGTAATCAACACCCGGCTGCTGTCACGTGGCACATCCAGCTCCAGCCGTTCACTGCGCCGACTGAATAAACGACCACTATCCGGGCTGTATAAACGCAAACGACCACTTTCCCCAACCAGCAGATGTTTCTGACCACTGCCGGTTAAATCAGCCAGTTGAAACAACGGCAAATCAAAGCGTACATTGCTGATACTGACATCCACCCGCGCCTGCTTGCGCACATCGGCCCGGCTGCCATACTGTCCCTGCTCATTCATCAGAAAGAAATCCACATCCAGATTGGCATTGCCACGTAACAACACCCGCACTATGGTGCCTACCCCGATGTTGGTATTGGGGATGTAAAAATCCTGCCGGCCATTGCCATTAAAATCACCAATCACCACATCAATAGGGACATTGTCGGTTTTTACCCGGGTATCCGGCTCAGCATGAAACACCAAGCCGTTATCACTCATGCGGCCAAAGTGAATGCGGTATTCGTTACTGCGGTCCAGTGCATCGGCCAGTTGTTCGCGCTCCATCACCAAATCGGCAATGCCATCACCATTCATATCGCGCACATCAAACAACCGATCCAGTTGCTGCCCCTGATAGCTGCGCCCTGCATCGTTGCGCTGATCCAAAGCTCGCTCGTCCGATAGTGGCACCGGCCAGTCCAGGGCTTTTGGCTCTGTGGCAAAACTACCATCTGCTGCTTGTTCAAAGGCCCAGAATCGCCCTTGCTCCACCACCAGCAAGTCTTTGCGGCCATTGCCATTGCTATCTACCACAAAGGGGCGCCGGGGCTGATAATCCAGTCGGTTGCTTTGCCAGCTTTGGATGCGGCTTGGCAGCTGCAATTGATAGTGCCGGAAGCTGCCATCCGCGTTTTGTCGTAACAAATGCGAACTGGTAAAGTCCGGAATAAAAAAATCGCTTAGCTCAGCGCCTAAATCGAGCGTAAAAGTACGCTGCCGCAGCCGCACCGGATCCAGCACCCGATGCACGGAAGATACCGTCAGCAGTGGCTGATACTCACCGTCGGGCAGGCTCATACGGTACAAACCATCGGTGCCCCAAAACACCAGCTGTGGCAGCTCGAACCCCGCCAGTTGCGCTTTGCTAAAAAACTGGGCGCTTTCCGGGATGGGTAAGGTACTGACGCTGTAGTTCTCGGTATCCACCAAACTCAGCCAGCGCTGATACTGATTAAAGCCCGATACCAGCAGATAAGGCTGCTCTGGCATTTTCAGCAAGCTGCCATTGGCCGGGTGCTCCAGTTGCAGCTGCACCCGCTCCAAGGCCAGCTCTTCTGCCGAAAGCAAACCAACACTCAGCAGGCCGGTCAGCAGTAAGGCGTTTATTTTTTGTATGATCATGAAGTTAGCATCCAGCCGTTCAGGGAGTCAGCATCAAGGTACCATGCAGCCTAAAAAGAACACAATGAATTACAACTGAATACCAGAACGAAAAACGCCGGGTGATGGATCACCCGGCGTGGCAGGATAGCTTTTACGCCAGAGGTTTAACGGGCGTTGGTGCTCTCAAAGATTTTATCGGCAGAAGCCGCAACAAAGCCGGTGTACAGCATGCCTGGCGCTACTTCGTAGCGACGGGCAAACTCGTAGAAACAGCTTGGAATGGTAGCCGGGCCATCGCTGAACTGCAAAGTAATCAGATCGGCCAGGGTAGACGATTGCTCCAGCAACACCTCTTTGCTGCCTTTGATTTCACCGCCTGAGGTATTTAACAGGAAGCCACCGTCTTTCAGTGCCTGATTGACCTGCTCCAGTGATTCGAAGTTTTCCAGCGCATTGACACTGACAGTAAAATGGTTGGCTCGGAAGCCCCAGGCTGCCATCCAGGCCGCGTACTCGCTTTCAGCCAGCAGCGCTTCATAGGTGGCATGATCCATCGACCAGTGAGTACCAGAATACAGGAAGTTATCTGCAGTGACTGCCTCATCCGGGATCTGGGCGACCAGCTCAGTCACAATACGCTGCAGCTGCTCAGAGCACTGCTCGAGCAACAACTCTGAGATAAAGACCTTTGGTTGATTGCGATCCGGATGCTCAAAATGCTTGGCATAGAGCTTCTTCGCTTCAAAATGATACTCACCACACTCTTCGTAGCCCACCGCTTTGAAATGCGCGGCCAGCTTTTCCAACCCGATTTTTTCCAGGTTGAAAGTACGTAAGGCGATGTGGTCATTGATGATGTCCGCTTGCTGAGAGCTTCCCAGCAACTGGTGGACACGCTTGGCAGAAGGCGTTACTTCCAGGTAGTTCTGCCACAGATTCTCAAACAGCTCATTGACGTTGCTATGCATGACGCTCACCTTACTTCTTAACTTCCAGGATGCCCCAGCGGGGCAGCTAGTATAACAAATCTAGTTTCAATCCATACCGGCTTAACGACGGCCTTTTTCCAGCACAATAAAGCGTGCCAGCTCGCCATCACTCAGTTGCAGCGCATCGGCCAGTTCAGGTTGGATCAACAGCGCGCCCTGATGTTCATCAAAGCGGGCCTGTTCACTGAAACTGGCACGAAAACCCTGGGTTTCCGTGTTGCTGACTGCCAGCATCTGGCCAGGCTCCACCTTGGGCACCACTTTTACCGGCACCTTGATGCTGCTGGCTACAGAATGGATCTGACCAAGACGGGCTTCGATGGTTGGGCCGGCATCGAATAAATCGACATAGCCACGATGGACAAAGCCCTCTTGCTGCAACATTTTCAGCGCCGGCTTGGTGTGCTCATGCACCTGGCCTATCACCTGCTGGGCTTCTTCTGGTAGCAAGCCCACATAAATGGGATGACGCGGCATCAGCTCGGCAATAAACGCCTTTTTACCGATCCCAATCAGATGATCGGCGGCCGGAAAATCGATGGTTAAAAACAGCTTTTGCAACCAGCCCCAAAATGGCGGCTGACCACTGCCGTTTGAAACACCACGCATTTCAGCAATCACTGTCTCGGCAAAGCGCTGCGGATGCTCGGCCATAAACAAAAAGCGCACCTTGGATAAAAAGCGCCCGGTATAGCCGGTGCGGTAGCTCTGACGCAAAAACAACGTGCAGATCTCCGAGGCACCGGTGTAATCGTTGCATAGCGTCAGCGTTTTCAGCTGATTTAACACATTCAGCTCGGCCGAGTGATGCATCACCCGATTCTGCTGAAAGTGATACAGAGGCGTCTCAAGGCCCACTGCCGCTTCAATGCCGGTGGTACCGACAATATCGCCCGATGCGGTATCCTCCAGCACAAACAAATAGCCCTGCTGCCCTGGCTGCTCGACACACTGTGCAAAACTGCTTTCAGAGTGGGCAATTTTTTGCTGCAGCCGACCATCGTTGACCGGCAGGGAGGTAAAACCCGGGCCGGACTCTTCTGCGATCTGACGCAGCGCAGCAAAATCACTGCTTTGAATAGGGCGAATAACCAGCATCCGTCGTTAACCCTGCACGATTTTGGCAACCGCACGCTCAAAGCGAGCCAGACCTTCGCGAATATCCGCATCCGGGATCACCAGCGATGGGGTAAAGCGCACCACATTGGCACCGGCCACCAGTGCCATCAGGCCTTCTTCGGCAGCCGCGACCATAAAGTCACGGGCCTTGCCGGCATAGTCGCTGTTCAGTACAGCGCCTAACAGCAAGCCCTGGCCGCGAATGGTAGCGAACACCCGGTATTTTTCATTGATCTGAGACAAACCATTACGAAACAGCTGCTCTTTGGCTTTTACGCCAGCCAACACTTCCGGCTGATTGACGGTGCTCAGTGCTGCCAGCGCCACCGCACAAGCCAAAGGGTTGCCGCCATAGGTGGAGCCGTGAGTACCGACCACCAGATGCTTGGCAATGGCGGTGGTGGTGAGCATAGCGCCAATCGGGAAGCCGCCCCCCAAAGCTTTGGCTGTCGTCAGAATATCTGGCGTTACACCTAAACCCATATAGGCATAGAGCTCACCGGTACGGCCAACGCCAGTTTGCACTTCATCAAAAATCAGCAGTGCCTTGTGTTGGTCGCACAGCGCCCGCACCTGCTGCATAAACTCAACATCGGCTGGCACTACGCCACCCTCGCCTTGCAGCGGCTCAACCATGACCGCACAGGTGCGATCGGAAATCAGTGCTTTTAAGCTGTCGATGTTGTTGAATTCGGCATGCTCGATGGCTTCCGGCTTAGGGCCAAAGCCATCGGAATAGGCCGGCTGCCCCCCCACAGTCACAGTAAAGAACGTGCGGCCATGGAAACCTTGTTTAAAGGCAATGATTTGGTTCTTCTCGTCACCATAGTTGTCTTTGGCAACACGGCGCGCCAGCTTCAGAGCCGCTTCGTTGGCTTCAGCACCGGAGTTGGCAAAGTAGACTTTCTCAGCAAAAGTCGCATCGACCAGGGCTTTCGCTAACAACAAGGCTGGCTCATTGGTCAGCACATTGGATAAATGCCACAGCTTTTCGCCCTGTTCTTTAAGCGCTGATACCAAGGCTGGATGGCAATGCCCCAGGCAGTTCACCGCGATGCCGCCAGCGAAGTCGATGTATTCCTTGCCTTGCTGGTCCCAAACGCGCGAGCCGGCACCTTTGACCGGGATCATCTGAGCCGGCGCATAGTTGGGTACCATCACGTCATCGAAAAGAGCTCTGTTTACTTGCTGCATGGAGAAACCTCATGTCGTTATTATCGGTATAGAACCGGATTGGCAGAGAGCCGGAAAAATATAGTCCCAGTCTAATCGCCATAGCTGCCATTTTGCAGTATCATTCTGTACATAATTCACGATTAAAAAGACAATTTGACTTAAAAGGTTGTCACTATGATAAGTTCTGAAGACGAACAGCTGCTGGCAATTCTGCGTACCAATGGCCGGGCCAGTGTGTCGGATCTGGCACGGGCACTTAATGTCTCGCGCACTACCATCCAGAACCGGCTGCAGCGCCTGGAGCTGCAAGGGGTGATTCAGGGCTACACCGTGGAGCTGGGCAGTCGCTTTCTCAGTGAACAGGTATCGGCCCATGTGTCGATTAAGGTGCGGCAAAAGCTGACTGCCCGTACCAATCTGGAATTAAAACACATGCCACAGGTGTCGGCACTGTATGCCATCAGCGGTGAGTACGATTTGATTGCCATCGTGCAGGCGCAAAATACCGAGCAACTGAGCCATATTCTGGATGATATTGGCAATCTGGAAGGGGTAGAAAGGACCAACTCGTCGGTGATCCTTGAAACCAAATTTAAGCGCTAGAGTTCGCCCTAGAGCTTTTTCTGCCAGAACACCGCCTGCCCCATGGCAGGATCGAGCTCATAGCCGGCAAAACCGAATTTCTGGTAGCTGGCTTTGGCGATGGTATTGCCTTCCAGCACTTCCAGCGTTAGTTTGCAGCAATTGCGCGCGCGCGCCAGCTGCTCTACCGCTTGCAACAATGCAGTACTTAGCCCCTGGCCACGGTTGGCAGGCAACACAGCAATGTCGTGAATATTCATAATCGGCCTGGCCGCAAAAGTGGAAAAATTTTCCACGCAATTTACCAGGCCAGCTGGCACCCCATCGACATAGGCAATAAAACTAAAGGTATCGCTGCGCTCTGCCAGCCGCTTCGCGAGCTGGGCCTGTACATCCTCCGACAGAGGCTCGCCGCCCCCCATTGGATCCAGCGCGTACTGGTTCAATAAATACACCAGTTGCTCTGCTTGGCCTGGGTCCCGGTAATTGACGGCTTTCACTTCGATCATCGTTGTCTTCATCCTAATAATTGATAATGGTGAGAATACCCAACAGCATAAAAATGCCGCAAGCAGCGCGGCGTGCCCAGTCCAGAGAGATTTTTTCCATCAGCCAGCTACCGGCATAGACCACAGGCACATTGGCGGCCAGCATACCAAAGGTGGTGCCCCAGATCACCCACCAGATGGCATCCTCAAAGGTTGCTGCCAGGATCACCGTAGCAATTTGGGTTTTATCGCCAATTTCAGCCAGAAAAAACAAAATGCAACTGGCCATAAAGGCACCAAACTTCAGCACGCCGGTATCTTCACTGTCATCTTTATCCGGAATAAGCAACCAGAGAGCCACCAGGATAAAAGAACCTCCGAGCAACCAGCCTTGCCAGCCTGCCGGAATAAACTGCGCCACCCAGACCCCCAGCCAGGCCGAAGCCGCGTGATTTAATAAGGTAGCCACCAGAATACCGGCGATAATGGCTAATTTGGAGCGAAAACGAGCCGCCAGAAACAACGAAAGAAGCTGGGTTTTATCGCCAATTTCGGCAATAGCCACCGCAGTAAACGAAGCAAGAAAGGCATCCATGGGAACTACTCAGCGGGAACATCTACCAAAGACACACCCCGGGCTCCCGCTATGGGCCCAGTGCATGTCTCAGGTCTCATCAGTCTGCAGCAAAGCTGCAAATGTTGTTGCCATGTGCAATGAGGCACAAGGATGTTGACAACAACGCCAGTCTGGCCGATTACTCCCCCAAGCGCGGCGCGAATTTTAACCCGTTGAAAAGCCAGATGCAAGCATGGCTTTTGCTGGATTAAGCACAGGTTCAGTTGTAGTCTGTTAGGATGAATTATGGGCGAGAACTAAACCATTCTTGCTTTTGTCTCATAAAGTAAGCTAATGAATGCGTTGCAGGAGTTGATTATGTCCAATTTTGTAAAAGTTACTCAGGCAGTCTCTGAGCAAAAATCACAGCTTCGTCTGGTTGTTTCGACTTTTTGTTTATTGCTGGCTCTGCTGGTACTGGCAGGCTGTGCCAGTAAGCCTGAGCCGCGTATTGACTATGCGCGGGATGTCAACTTTGCCCAATATCAGACATTTGGTTTTTTCACCAATCCAGAAACCAATACTGAAGAGTATCAAAGCCTGCTGACCGATCACTTTAAATCAGCGCTGCGCCGTGAGATGGAAGCTCTGGGTTACCGCTATCAGGCTGAAGGTGCCCAGTTGCTGCTAAACTTTGCTTCCATGACCGAAGATAAAACCGATATCCGCACCAGCCCGTTCCGCGCCAACGTCGGCTTTGGTCGCTTTGGTCACCGCTCAGCCTGGCATTTAGGCTTCCCGATTTATCAGTCCGATATTGAAACCGTGCACTACAAGCAAGGCACCGTGCGGGTCGATTTAGTGGATGCGGCGCAAAATCGTTTGATTTGGCAAGGCGTACAGGAAGGCCGCCTAACCCGTGAAGCACTGAGAAATCCAAAACAAGCAGTCGATGAAACCGTAGCCCTGATTTTCCAACGCTTCCCAACCCGGCAGTAATCAGCCTGGTGCTTACTAAGCAGCCTGCGGGCTGCTTTTTTGTGGCATAAAAAAACCGGCCCTTAGAGGGGCCGGAAAGGTTAGCACTAGGAGGAACAAACACCCCTCTTTCGACAGGCTGTGCTAGTATGCGTGACCTAAATGACAACTTAATGACGATGCCACACCTTTGCTGAACTTTCGCCACCCGAAACAAAAACAGGTGCTGCTGATCGCTTTGCCAATGATCGCATCCAACCTGACCATTCCCCTGCTCTCTTTGGTGGATACGGCTGTCGTTGGCCACCTGGAGCATGCCTGGTATTTAGGCGGCGTGGCGCTTGGCAGTAGTTTGATTAGCTTGTTGTTTTTACTGCTGGGCTTTTTGCGCATGAGCACCACCGGGCTGACCGCCCAGGCGTTTGGTGCCGGGGACAACCATGCACTACAAGGCACTTTGCTGCAAGCCGGGCTAATCGCTTTGGGGCTGGCTTTTTTGCTGTTGCTCGTACACCCGTTGGTGATGCCATTGGTTCATCTCATCAGCCAGGCCAGCAGCGAGGTACTGCAGCAAGCTGGCATTTATTTTCAAGTCCGTATCTGGAGCGCACCGGCAGCCCTGCTGAATATGGTGCTGCTTGGCTGGTTTCTTGGCCTGCACAATGCCCGTTATCCCATGTGGTTGCTGCTGCTCAATCAAAGCCTGAACATAGTGCTGGACTTGCTGTTTGTGCTGGGTTTTGGCTGGAAGGTCGCGGGGGTTGCTGCCGCTTCAGTGATGGCTGATTACACAACCTTGCTGGTGGGACTGCTGCTGGTACGGCGGCTTTGGCAGCAGCGTCAACTTGCCCCTTTCACACTCGGCCAACTTGGCAGGTTAACCAGTTATGGCCGCTTGTTTGCGCTTAATCGCGATATCTTTATTCGCAGCCTTTGCCTGCAAGGGGTGTTTGTGTTTATTGCTTTTCGTGGCGCCAGTTATGGCGATGCGATTGTGGCCGCCAATGCCGTCCTTATTACTTTTCTGATGCTGGTCTCCTATGCGCTGGATGGCTTTGCTTATGCCGCTGAGGCGTGTACCGGCAAAGCGGTGGGCGCCAAAGACAGCAGTGAGTTGCAGCAATTGTTTGCCATTCTGGCTGGCTGGGGCCTGGTGCTTGGCATCGTTTTCAGCCTGCTGTTTTGGTTGGGCGGTACAACGATGATTGGCCTACTGACCTCCATTACTGAAGTACAAAAAAACGCGGCTCACTTTCTGCCCTGGTTAATAGCCCTGCCCCTGATTGCGGTCTGGAGCTATTTGCTGGATGGGATCTACATTGGTGCCACCAAGGCCAAAGCGATGCGCAACAGTATGTTGCTGTCCTTTGCTGGATTTGTGCTGTGCTATGCATTGCTGCAAAGGCTGGATAACCATGCACTCTGGCTGGCCCTGTTGGTCTTTATGCTGCTGCGTGCTTTAACCCTGGGTTGGCCTTTGTACCGCCGCGGTGGCGATTATTTGCTGAAAAACTAAAAAAGATAAAAAACCACTCAAGCTGTGCAATCTTCAGCCGACAACCTGGATAGGCTATACTTCGTCCAGAACCAACTGAGGGTCTTACTTATGGCGATTGCACCTATTCCCCCAAAGGCTGCCGAGGCAAGCAGTAAGCAGGAGTCTGCTCCCAAATCCGAGCTGGATAAAGCGACTGCCGATCGTGCTGCCAAAGAAACTGCCAAAAATGCTCAGAATGCAGCCATTCTGGCAGCCAATGAGCAGGTGAGCTTAAAAGCCAACAGTGAAAGCCTGCGCTTGTTGTACAAAACTGCGCTGGAGGCCATCAACAAAGAGTTGGAGCCGGTGCTGGGTGAAAACGCAGCGCAAAAAACCTACGACTCCGGCATTGATGTCTCCCCCGAGGCAACCGCCGAACGCATTGTCAGCTTTGCCACCAAATTCTATGGCCGTTACGAGAAGATGACGCCGGATATGGATGAACAGGAGCGTCTCGATAGCTTTCTTAACATCATTGGCGGTGCCATTGATCAGGGCTTTACTGAAGCCAAAGACATTTTGAAAGGCCTCAATGTGTACGAAGGTGAGGTTGAGCGCAATGTCGATGCTACTTACGATTACGTACTGAAAGGTCTGTCTCAGTTCCGTGAGCGGATGGAAGAGCTGATGCAGAAAAAGCCTGCCGAACAATAACCTGGCAGCCAGCAATAAAAAAACCGGGCATGCAATAGGCCCGGTTTTTTAATGGATAAAGCTCACTGATTACAAGTTGTCTTCAAACAGCTTAAAGATACGGCGGTATTGATCCAACCAGCTGCTGGGCTGCACATAACCGTGATCTTCGACCGGATAAATCGCCGTTTCAAAGTGCGGGATTTCCAGCTCGATAAAACGCTGCACCAACCGCACCACATCCTGGAAGAATACATTGCGATCCACCATGGGAGCGCTTATCAGCAGTGGATAGCGTAAGCCTTCGGCAAAATAGATGGGCGAGCTGCGCTCATAAGCGATAGGGTCAATATCCGGCGTATTGAGGATATTGCTGGTGTACGGGTGATTGTAATAAGCCCAATCGCTAACCGGCCGCAAGGCGGCACCCGCTTTAAACAGCTCCGGTTCATTGAACATGGCCATAAAAGTCATGAAACCACCGTAGGAGCCGCCATAGGTACCAACCCGGTTGCGATCGACATGGACGTTTTCTACCATCCAGTTGACGCCATCGACCAGATCTTCCACTTCCGGCGTGCCCATCCGACGGTAAATGGCAGTACGCCAGTCACGGCCATAGCCTTTCGATGCCCGGTAATCCATATCCAGCACCACATAGCCATGCTGTACCAGCAGGTTATGGAACAGGAACTCCCGGAAATACACCGACCAGCCCAGATCGCTGTTCTGCAGATAACCGGCACCGTGGTTAAAGATCACCGCCCGACGCGGCTCACCATCCATGTGGTTCTCTGGCAGGTACAGTTTGGAATAGATGGGTGCAGCCTGGTGGCTGGATGGCACTGGTACAATTTTCGGTGCCTGCAGCGGCAAGGCTTTAAAGGCATCAGAAATAGTATAGGTTAAGCGCTGCACTTCAGCGGCAGGCTCTGCGCTGGTAACATAAAGCTCGTGCGGCTTCAGGTTGTTGGAATAACGCAGCAGCAACCGGCTTTGATCCGGTGATAGCTGAAAATCAACCGCTCCTGGCAAACTGGTGACTTGCTGCAACTGATTGTTGCTCAGCTGAACACGGAACACATCGTACTGGCCCGGATGATTACGATTGCCTTTGAAATAGATAAAACGGCCATCACGGGTCAGTACCGGGTTGGCTACCTCAAAGGTGCCTTCAGTGAGCTTTTGTGCCCGGCGCTGATTTAGTGCCTTGGTGTACAGATGCGCATAACCGCTTTCTTCCGACAGGTAATACAGGGTATCGCCAGCCGGTAACCAGCCAAAATCATTGAAGGCATAGTTGATCCAAGCGCTGTCGTGCAGCCGGTGCTGCGGCACCAACCGTTTGTTGGCAAAATCAACGGTTGCCAACCAACGATCTTTATTATCGAAGGCCTTCAGCATCACAGCCACCTGAGTACCCTGCTCATTCCAACGCATGGCACTTTGTGTCCAGTACCAGTCGGTCATCAGGCCAATATCGCGGATTACTTTTTCACTGCGATAGCGCTCGCCACGAGCACGGGCATTTTCTGTTTTCACCTCTTTTAGCACATCTTCATTGTAACCAGGCAGGCTGCTGTAACTTAAGGTGTGCTGACTGCCATCACTCAGATCGACCAGTAGCAACTGTTGCGGCAAAGGTTTGAAATCATTGACCCGGCGGCGCACCGACTCGGCAATAATGTCACCACTTGGTGTGATGTAGTTCGGCATAATATCGCGGTCACTGCTGCTTTGTTGATCACGAATCGCTACCAACAGGAAGTTACCCTGTGGCGACAGACTGGCATCGACAATATGCTTATCTTTCCCTACATAGATACTCTGTGGCGGCATCGCAGGGTTGTGCTGTTTTAACTCCTGTTCCTGTTGATGGCGCTCGGAACGATTGCGCTGCTGCAATGCAACGAACTCCAGCAGTTTGTGCTGCTCCTGAGCTAAATAACTCTCTGGCACGCTGGGAGCCTTGGGCGCATCTTCAGTACGGATACTGAACAATTGCTCGGTCAGACCGGTAGCGGTATCCACAGCAAAATATTGCCAGCCACTGCGATAGGCCAGGCGGCCATCGGTCAGAAACTGCAGATGGCTTTGCCGCTCCTGATTGCGGGTCAGCTGGCGAATGGTGTCGCTTTGGCTGTCTCTTACAAAGATATTGCCTTGAAAGGTATAGGCTTGCAGCTGACCATCACTGGAAAAAACCGCATCCGCAGCGCCCATCTGATGCAACTCAGCCACAGATACCAGGCTGCCATTATCCCGATTGCTTTCGGTCACTGGTCGCTTATACCAGTCTCGGATCTCACTGCCCTCGCGCTTGCGTTGGTAGTAAATGAACTGGCTGTCCGCAGACCAAAACTCATTTTCCGGTTGACGCCCCAGCCAATCGGGATCCGCCATGATTTGCTCCATGGTCAGCCGGATGCTGGGATCTGTCGCATAGACCTGCTCCAACTGAATGGTGTCAATTTTATAAGTAAGTGGTTCGCTTTTAGCCTGCACAAACCAGGGAGCCATGCAGGCACCTGTCAGTGCAACCGCCAATACAGAGGTTGTCAGAAGTTTCATAGAGGCACTTTTATGATGATGGTTATGGTTGTTGGAATACCACCATTTATACAAAGGCTAAGCTAAGGATGCAAGTAAAGCGGGTTCAAGCGAGGCAGAAACAAGATTAATGCCCATCCAGCAGGGTGTTTGCCAGGTGGGCACTTGTAACAGGATGGTAGCAATCAGGCAGCCAGCTTCTGGCTTAGCTCGGCAATACGCTGCTCGGCTTTCTCCAGGGCGGCTTTGGCGGCTTCTTCCCCCATATTCAGCCCTTCAGCATAAATGAAGTGCTGCTCATTTAAGCCTATAAAGTTGAAGAACTGCTGCAAAAACGGCGTCTGGCTATCGGCACCAGTGCCCTGATAGATACCGCCACGCGTTGCAAATACCACCACTGGTTTATCAGCCAGCAAACCTACCGGGCCTTGCTCGGTGTACTTAAAGGTAACACCAGCACGGGCCACCCGGTCGAACAGGGCTTTTAACTGACTTGGCACCCCGAAGTTGTACATCGGCACCCCCAACACGATGGCATCGGCTTGTTGGATACGTGCAATCAAATCATCCGAATGACGGGCCAGCGCGGCCTGCTCCAAAGAGCGATCCGCTTCTGGTGTCATCCAGGCGGCAATTTCGTTCATTTCTAAATGTGGCAGCGGCTGACTGGCCAGATCAATGCGATCCAACTGGACATCGGTTGGCAACTTAGCCAAAAACTGGTCGATAAGCTGGCTCGACTTGCCTGCTTTACCACTGATGGAACTTTCAATGACTAATACTGTTTTCATAATGATGTCTCCTGCTGGTTAATGCAGACATAATACGACAATAAAACAGAATAAAAATCAGAAAATATCGCAGTCATCTTTCGATAAAATAAAATGAATCCAGTGGGCAACTGCTGCCGTATAAGATGATGTTCTGTCCACTGGCAACTTTTGCACAACTAGGAAAGACGAATGATGTTGAATTTAGCATCCACTCAGAGGCATGATGGCAGCATATCTTCACAACGCGAGCCCGGAATGTCGACGAATGATGAAAACACCCCAGAGATCCGCACCGGTCAATGGGAGGATGCACTGAGTTTTGTCGCAGTTCATCAGGATAAAGCAGCTTATTCTGAGTTGTTCAGCTACTTTGCCCCACGCTTGAAAGCTTTTGGCATGAAGATGTTTGGCAATGAGCAACAAGCTTTGGAAATGGTGCAAGATACCATGTTGAATGTCTGGCGAAAGGCCCGGTTATTTGATCCAAGCCGGGGCTGTGCATCCACCTGGATTTTTACCATTGCCCGTAATGTTCGCTTTGACATGCTGCGCAAAAAGCAAAGCCGCAAAGACGACATCAGTGCCGACGACCTGTGGTACGACGGTAATTATCCTGAGCAGGAAGACTCAGGCAGTCATCAATGGGACACCGTTTTGATGACTGAAAAATTAGCACCACACTTTGAACGCCTGCCTGAAGCTCAGCGTTTAGTGATGGTAAAAGTTTATTTAGAAGAAAAGTCGCATCAGGAAGTTTCGGATGAACTGGCCATCCCGCTTGGAACAGTAAAATCGCGAATTCGACTGGCACTTGATCGTTTGAGAGAGGCACTCGATGACACACGCAGTTAAATATCATCCGGGCATTCCGCTACTGGAACAATATGTTGAAGGCACCCTGGAAGCCGATGTCGCTCTGGCGGTATCTGCCCACATTGACTTGTGCCCACACTGCCAGCAACTATGCATGGACTTATCGGCAGAGCAAGGTTTACTGCTGGAAAAATCGGTTCCTGCGACCGAAACCGTGATCAGCGACATGGATCGCATGCTGGCCGAGATCATGGCGCAGCCACAGTTGGATGGGCGCAGCCAGACTATGCCTGCACCAGGACCTGTTCAGGTGCAATTAAAAGATAAAACCTTTGTGGTTCCCCGCGCTTTGGCCCGGCTGGTAGAGCAACAAACCAAATGGACCCAACTCGGCAGCATTGCAACCACCAAGTTGCCGGCCGGTGATAAGCGCCATGTATCTTTATTGTATATCGATAAGGATACTGCCATACCGCAGCATACCCACAAAGGGCTGGAGATTACGCTGGTTTTAAGTGGCCGTATTGTTGATGAACAGGGCAGTTATGGTGTGGGTGACATTCTGATCAACACGCCTGACGACACCCATACACCGCGCACTTTGCCGGATGAGGACTGCTTGTGTTTATCGGTGTTAAGTGCACCACTGCAATTTAATAAAGGCATTACCCGGTTACTGAATCCGCTGCAACACTTGTTCTACTAATCAACACCCAAGCTTATGGGCCAGCAATAGCTGGCCTTTTTTTTAGCTAATCAGCGCCATGCCCCCTTGTAAATTGTACAGCTGCCGGAAACCCAATCGGGCCAGTACCTGACATGCCACCAAACTACGGTTACCGGTGCGACAGACCATCAGCAAGGGCGTATCCAGCTGCCAATCGGCATGGCTTAATAAGTGACAAAGTTTGGACAAAGGGACCTCACGCACGGTGCAGCCAGCTGGCAAATAAGGAGCTAAAGCACCCGCACTTTGCTCATGTGGCTCACGCACATCCACCACCTGCAGCTGTGGCTGCAAATGCATAAAGGCTTCCAACTGCTCAGGCGCAATGGTTGCCTTGGCATCGGTTGGCATCACCTCGACCAAACCGCAATAATACTGCTCCAACGCTTGCAATTGACAGGCTTGCGCATTGGCAGCTTGTTGCCAGTCATCACTCAGCAGCACACCCTGCAACAACGATCGTAGCAATGGTTGTTCATCACAGGCGATAGCCAGGGTCGTAAAAAAGCGTTGGGCGTAATCGTGACTGGACAGCAATAACGTATCTGGCTGAATATGCTGTTGCAGGCGCTGCACACTCTTTTGCAAAGCCTCCGCATCCCCGCCAGCCAAATCAGTTCGGCCAACCCCGCCTGGCAGCAACAAGTCGCCGACAAAAGCGGCTCTGAGCACATCCTGCTGATACAGCAGGTAGCTGCTGGCACCGGGGCAATGACCGGGCGTGTCCAGCCGTCGCAAGCGATACTGACCACAAAGCAGCTCATGCGTTTCTGCAGGCCACCCCAGCGCATCCGTGGTGCGGCGACAATCCAGCTGCAACAAGGTGCAAAGCTCCGTTCGGGCCGAAGCATGATCTTTATGCTGGTGGGTATCCAGCACCGCCTTCAGTTGCAATTGCTGGCCCTGTATCATCGCATGCAAACGGCCAAGCAGTGGCAGTGCAGCATCAATGACGACGGCAGCCCTGGTCTCAGGGCAAACCAGCAGGTAGCTGCACAAGCCTTCATGTTTTAATTGCGTTAAACCCTTGGTATGCCACTCCAACGTTGGGGTAGCATCCGTCAGCACCAGGCAATGTTTTTGCACCACTGCAGCCAGTTCCTGAATGCGCTGACAGGCTTGCCGGCACTCGGCCGGTGTCATAGCAGGGCCAAAAGATAACCGGATGGAGCCTTGCGAACGCCAGGCTTCCAACCCCATCGCATCCAATACAAAGCTGCTGGGGACTTTTGAGCTGCAGGCAGAGCCCGAGCTAACCCGAATGCCGGCGGCATCAAACAGATCCATAATGTCTTTGCTGTAAAAGCCCGGTACCGAGAAGTTGAGCGTGGTTGGCACGCAATAAGGGGCATCGCTGTTAAGCTCCAACTTTGGGAATACCTGGCGCAACGCCGTCAGTAAATCAGCCCGGTATTGCCAAAGCTGCTCCACTGGCTGAAACACCGAACCTTCGGTTTTTAGCAGCTCACTAAAAATGGCGTGCAAAGCAGCAACACCGGGCAGGTTTTCGGTGCCGGATCGTAAACCGCTTTCCTGGCCACCGCCAACCACCAGCGGTTGAAAACTGGTACCCGCACGAACATACATAAAACCAATGCCTTTGGGGGCATACAGCTTGTGTCCACTAAAAGGAGCATAGTCGATGCTGGTATCTTTTAAGCTTAGCTGCATTTTCCCAAGTGCCTGCACACAATCGACCAACCAGGGAATATCAGCTCGCACGGCACGTATGCATTGCTCCAGCGCAGTTAAATCCTGCTGCACACCGGTTTCATTATTGGCTGCCATGGTACAGATCACTGCAGCTTTGGGGAGATGGCGGCGAATAAAATCCAGATCCAGCAGGCCATGCTGATTTACCGGGATCGCACACAAAGTGGCATTGAGCCCTAACAGAGTGTTCCAGTGCTGCAAACTTTGCGGAATCGCTTTATGCTCCGTCGCACCATACAGCAAGAGCGTATCCGGCCCGGTCAGGCCGTCTGCTTTGGCTTTCGTAAGGGCGGATAGCACGGCAGCCTGAATCCCTTCGGTAGCGCCGGAGGTGAAAATGATGTCGCCAGCACCAGCTCCAACCAGAGTACGCGCCAGCTGACGGGTGGCTTCAAGCTCCACCTTGGCTTTAATACCGGTAGCATGGGTGCTGCTCGGGTTACCAAAGCATTGCATCATATGATGCTGTACCGCTTCAGCCGCGCAAGGCAGCACCGGCGTGGTGGCATTGTTATCGAGATAAATTTCAGCACGGTTAGCAGCTAAAAGTGGTTTCATAATGGCTCAGCTTATAACAAAAAAGAATATGATATTCCTTTTCATGATACGTGGCTTTTGCTCAATCGACAAGGCTTGCGGGGGCTGGGACCGCGAATAAAAAAGCGAGCTTTACGGCTCGCTTTGACATCAGAAAAACTCATCCAGATAAGAGTCGTCGTATTCTTCTTGCTCAGGCGGATTGCCATCGTGAATTTCGAACAACCGGTTTTGCAAATAGGCTTCGCGCACAAAGGCATAAGGATCGAACGAGTCTTCCAGCAAATGCTCCATCGACATCGCCTTCTCACGTTGTGTCAGGCCTGTCAGTACATAGCGGGTAATCGTCAGTGGGGTATTAAACAAACCAAGGGGTGAGTAGAGTGCATCCACCAAGTCACCGCCGGTATCCCGGATGGTTGAAGGGCCGCGCGCTGGCACCATTAAAAAGGAGCCCTCGCCTACCCCCCACACGGCCAGGGTTTGACCGAAGTCTTCCCGGCGCTCATTCAGGCCAATTTTGGTGGCGACATCAAACAGGCCAAACACGCCTATGGTGCTATTGACCAAAAAGCGACCGGCGCTCACGGCCATGCTGGCTGGCTTGGCTTGCAGGGCGGCATTGACGAAACTATCGGGCTCGCGCAAATTGCTCAAAAAGTTATCCACACCACGCCGGGCCGGTGTGGGAACCACGGCCATATAGCCCACGGTAGCCGGTCGTAGCAAGTTTGGATCGAGAATTTCATAGTTCAGCTCCCACATGGCACGGTTAAAACCTTCCAGTGAGTCGCGTGGATCCTTCTCCACCACTTGCTCTTTCGGCGCGCTGGCGCAGGCAAGTAAACCAAAAGCCAAACAACACACGGTCGCCAGCTTAAAAAAATGCTTTGTGTTCAAGATCCTTCCTCTTTGCTTCATCTGATGACCCATTATTCGGCTTGCAACCGCAACGAGACCTGAACTTTGCCATCATTAAATAATTGCGGTGCCGACACCACTTCAAAACTGCCTTGCCGATCGTCCACTGAACCACTGGGTGAAAAACGGGCTACTACTTCCACATCTTCAATACTGGCTAAAGTCCAACCCGGCTGCATGGCCATGTCTTCGGTCAGCATCAGCTGCAGCTCACCGGCAGGAACCGGGATCCGCTGGGCAGCAACCGGAAGGGCCGGACCATCAGGCTGGCGAACAAACACAAACACACTGGCATCCGGGTGCTGTTGGCGTAAAGCCGGGTCGACATCCAGCGTTAACAACACCAGGCGCTCTTGCCGGGCACTGACTTCATGCCCGAGCTCTTGCAGCTTTTGGAGCACCACAGCGTAACGCGGGTCACTGGTTGGCAGCCGGTCAAGCAAAATGCTCCAGGCGGCGGCAGCTTCCGTCATATCCCCTTTTTCGTAAGCAACATAGGCCAATAACGACAAGGCATCCAGATTATCCGGCTCTGCGGTTAATGCTCTTGCCAACGCACGACCCGCTTTGGCCAGCTTGTCATCACCACCGACCACTAACAGTGCCTGGCTGTAGCTGATAAGCAGCGCCGGCCGGTTGGGTGTCATCTGCAAGGCTTTTTCAAACGCATCGATGGCATCCATCATAAAACCTTGCGACAACCAGATCCGCCCTAACAAAAACCAGGCTGCGGCATCGTCGCCATCGCGTGCTAATTTGGTACGAAGGGCCAGACCAAAACGTGCCAACTCCTGCTCGCTCAGGGGCTCACCACGCTCCAGCAAAGCCCGCTCACCGTATTCAGGTAACTTTTGCTGTGCCAACTGCCAATTGGCAAGCTCACGGTAATGGCCATTCCAGCTGTAAATGCCTGCTACCAGCAACACCAGAGCCACAGTCAGACCGCCGTACCAGCGCCAGCTGCTTTGGGATGCTTTTAACTGCACCGCTTTGGCTTCCTGCTCCAAAAACTGCTGTTTCAATTCATTGGCAGCACTGTCAAAGTCTTGCTCAGCCAGCTCGCCGGCATCACGGGCTGAAGCCAGTAAATCCATGCGCTCGGCAAACAACTGCGCTGGGGTTTGCTGCTCACCGGCTCTGGCACTTCGCGGCCAGGCCATAAATACCACACTCAGGGCCAGCATCAACAGGGCCCCCAGTAGCAACTGCCACATCATTATTTTTTACTCCGATAAGCGTCGATAATTGCGTCGAGCTCTTGCTCCAGCGCTGGATTGGTTGCGGGTGCAGTCTGCGCAATCTGGCGGCGACGCAGCATGTACCACAGCATCAACACCAACATCAAAACCGGCAACACCCACAACAACAAGGTAAGTGGGTTTAACGGTGGGCTGTAATGCACAAAGTTGCCATAGCGATCGACCATAAAATCGATGACTTCCTGCTTGCTGTGCCCTTGTTGCACCAGCTCATAGGTTTTGTTGCGCATATCGATGGATACCACCGCATTGGAGTCCGCAATATTCTGATTTTGGCACTGCGGACAGCGAAGCTGCTGTACCAGCTCCTGATAGAGTTGGCGCTTGGCGTCATCTTCAAATGGCAAAATTTCCTGGCCGGCTAAAAGCGCGCAGCTGCACAACAGCAAGCAAAGTGCAATCAAGCGGCTCATGGCTGAGCTCCCTGATACACCAGTCTATCTTGCTGCAACTGCTCTAAAGCGGGTTCAAACTTTTGCCGCCACACACGCGGATTGATATCACCGACATGATGCATGCGAATTTTACCCTTGGCATCCACCAGAAAGGTTTCAGGTGAGCCCGATACGCCTAAATCGAGCGACAACCTGCGATTTTCATCCAGAATATTGAACTGGTAGGGATTGCCAAAATAAGCCAGCTCGCGCTGCACATCGCGCTGCAACTGTCCCAGGCTGAAGTGATCGCCAAACGCTGGGTCCACTGGCAATGGATAATACAAACCAACTACTTTAACACCTTGCTCTTTCAGCTCGGTCATAAAGCCCAATTGTGCCTTACAAGTGGGGCACCAGACGCCCCACACGCTCAGCAAAAAGGGCTCACCAGCCAATAATTCACGATTCCAGCGCTGCTCCGGCTGCATCAAATCCGGCAAATCAAACTCCGGCAACGGCCGGTTCAGCAAGGCTGAGTCTCTGGTCCAGGGATCCGAGAACAAACCGGTAAATAAAAATACCGAAACCCCCAAAAAGATGGCCAGTGGAGTAAAAAATAACCATTTACGCATGAGCCAGCTCCTTGTTCGCATCGGCCGTATCATCGCTTGCGAGCGCAGCACGCCGCAGTACTTTACGGCGATAGCGCACATCCAGCAACGACCAGGTCGCCCCTATTGCCATCAGTAAGCCACCCAGCCAGATCCAGCGAACAAAAGGTTTCACCTGCACCTTAAACGACCAGGCATCCCCCGGCAAAGCCTCGCCCAGCGAGACATACAGATCCCGGCTTAAGCGGGCATGAATCGCTGCTTCGGTCATCACCGTACGCTGAATGGTGTAAAAACGTTTCTCCGCATGCAGATTGGTAATAAAACGACCATCCCGCTCCACTTTCAAATCGGCTGCTTCCCCGCCAAAGTTTGGACCATCCAGCTTGTATAAATCGAGTAAGGTGAACTCATAGCCGGATAAGGTGACGGTATCTCCGACCTGCATCCGCACATCGCGCTCCACGCTGTACGTGGTGGTCATAGCAATGCCAATCACCATCACCGCGAAACCGATATGCGCTGTGGTCATGCCGTAATGACTGGCGCTAAGCTTGCGAATTCCAGCCAAGCCCTGACCAAACTGGCGAATTCGCTGGCCAACTTCCCCTAAGGCCGACATACCAACCCAGGCACCGAGCAATAAGCCGATCAGAGCTACATTGGCCTGCACCGATTGCGTTGCCGCCATCAGACCTACCGCAACGATTAAGGAAGCGATAGCAATCATCGCCATCGGCGGGATCAGCGGTTGCCACTTTTGTTGCTTCCAGCGCACCCAGGGGCCGAGACCGAGCAATAAGCTAAATGGAATAGTCAGATAAAAGAACATCGCGTTAAAGAATGGTTCCCCGATGGAAATGGTGCCAAGGCCCAGCTCCTGGTGAAATAGCGGCAGTAAAGTGCCAAGAAACACCACCAAAGTCGCCGTCAGCATAAAGACATTGTTGCCCCAGAGCATGACTTCACGCGAAAACAGTTGATAACGGGCCTGGCTGCGTACCGAACGCATACGAAGCCCATACAGCAGTAAAGAACCGCCGATGACAATCAGTAAAAACACCAGCAGGAACATGCCACGGCTTGGATCCGTCGCAAAGGAGTGCACCGATACCAGCACGCCGGAGCGCACCAAAAAGGCGCCCATTAAGCTCAGTGAAAACGTGGCCAGTGCCAGCAGCACCGTCCAGGATTTAAAGGTACCACGCTTTTCCGTTACCGCCAGGGTATGGATCAGGGCCGTCCCGACCAGCCAGGGCATAAAGGAAGCGTTTTCTACCGGATCCCAGAACCACCAACCGCCCCAGCCTAGCTCTTTGTAAGCCCACCAGCTGCCAAGCATGATACCAAGCGTTAAAAACATCCAAGCCGCTAAGGTCCATGGCCGTGCCCACCGTGCCCAGGTACTGTCAAACTTGCCACTGAGCAGGGCGGCAATAGCAAAAGCAAAAGACACCGCAAAACCGACATAACCCATGTAGAGCAGAGGTGGGTGAATGATCATGCCAAAATCCTGCAGCAGTGGATTCAGATCATTGCCCTCGACCGGGAAGTACGGCAAGCTGCGCTCAAACGCATTGGACATAAACAGCGAAAAGGCAATAAAGCCAACGCCAATCCAGCCCATAATACCGAGAATACGGCCCTGCATTAACAAGGGTAGTTGCCTGGAAAATAAAGCAACCGCTGCTGTCCATAGTGTCAGGATCCAGACCCAAAGCACCATCGAGCCTTCGTGCGAGCCCCAGGTTGCGGTGAGTTTGTAGTACCAGGGCAAGACAGAGCTTGAATTGGAAGCTACATTGATCACGGTAAAGTCATCGGTGTAAAACGCATACGCCAAAGCGATAAAAGCCAGCCCGGCAAATAAAGCGGCCGCCAGTGCCAGTGGCTTACCCAGCATCAGCGCTCGTTCATTGCCGGTGTAACTGCCATACAAAGGGACGATGCCAAGCAACAGTGACAGCGCAAAGGAAAAGGTTAACGCCAGTTGACCAAGTTCAGGGATCATCAGTAACCCCCTGCCGACTCAGTCGCGGTCTGCTGTGATGGTGGTACGTGCTGGATGCCTTTTAAGGCTTTAGCAACTTCTGGAGGCATGTATTCTTCATCGTGCTTGGCCAGGACTTCAGTGGCACGAATTAACCGCTCTTCAACCAAATGACCTTGCGCCACAATACCTTGCCCTTCACGAAATAAATCCGGCAAAATGCCATTGTATTCCACTGTCACCGTGGGGCCGGTATCGACCAGATCGAAACGCACCAGCAAGGATTCAGGGTCACGCACCACGGAGCCCTCAACAACCACGCCTCCAATGCGCAAGCGCTGACCGATTTCAGGCCGGATTTTATCTGCTCCTATCCCCTCCACCAACTGAGTGGGTGTATAGAACAAGTTGATGTTCTGCTGCAGTGCATACAGCATGGCGGCAATGGAGCCGGCTACCAAAGCCAGAATCGCTAAAATAGACCATAACCGTTTCTGTCGTCGTGCATTCATCAATGCTCTGCCTCCTGATACTGCTTAATACGCGCTGCCCGAGCTAGCTTCTGGCGAAAATGCTGGTGAAAAGCTTTTATTTCCCAAAAACAGTACACCACCAGACCAATCAGCAACCCATAGGTCAGGCCATAGGCCAACCAGATGTAAAAACCATAACCACCCATGGCCAGAAAATCACTGAAGCTATCAAACTGCATTAGTGTCCTCCCAGTGTGGCCCGAACCCAGGGCCTGTGCTGTTCGTTTTCTAAAATAGCCGTGCGTAAACGCAAGCAAACCAAGGCCAGCATCAACAGGTAGAAACCCAGTAAACTAATCAACAAAGGCCACAACATACTGGGATGCACTGAGGGAGTATCAAACTTGGTGATACTGGCTCCCTGGTGCAAGGTATTCCACCACTCGACCGAAAAGTGAATGATTGGGATATTGACAATGCCAATGATGGCCAGCAATGAGGCAACTTTGCCACCGGTCTGGCGATCCGAGAAGGCACCATAGAGCGCAATGACCCCCAAATACAAAAACAACAAAATTAACTGCGACGTTAGCCGGGCATCCCACTCCCACCAGGTACCCCACATCGGTTTACCCCAGGCCATGCCAGTGAGCAGCGAAATGGCCGTAAAGACCGCCCCTATCGGCGCAATAGCAAGTACCGACCACTGCGCAACCTTGACCTGCCATACCAGGGCAATGAAGGCCGCAATCGCCATCATGGTATAGGTACTCATCGACAGCAGTGCAGAGGGCACATGAATATAGATGATGCGGACGGTATCAAATTGCTGGTAATCCTGTGGTGCAAACAGCAGGCCCCAGAGGTTACCAAACAACAGAATACCAACGGCTGACAACATCAACCAGGGGAACAAGCGCCCACAAAAATGGTAAAGGGTTTCAGGTTTTGCTAGTGGATGCAGCCATTTAAACATACTAACTCACATTAATCCGTAACGCACTGGCCACAGCCAGTGGTACCAAAGCCAACGCCAATAACAACATGGCGACCAGAATAGCAAGTTGTCCACTGTAAGGGAGCCCCATGCTGGCAGCCTCGATCGCCGCCGTGGCGAAAATTAACAGCGGAATGTACAGCGGCAATATCAGCAGCGCCAGTAAAATACCGCCTTTATCGGCAGACATCGTTAAGGCTGCGCCTAGCACACTGAGAATACTCAACAAAGGTGTGCCCAACAGCAGGGTCAGCATCATCGCCACAAAAGCAGCGCTTTCCACGCCCAGCAACATGGCGACTACCGGTGACATCACAACCAGTGGCAAGCCGGTACTTAACCAGTTCGCTGCCACTTTGGCCAGCACAAAAGCCATCAGCCCCTGCCTGGACGCGACCAGTTGCTCAATCACGCCATTGCGGTAATCATCCCGGAACAAACGTTCTGCCGCCAGCAAGACACTTAATAAGGAAGCTATCCAGACAATGCCAGGTGCCATTATACGTAATTGATTTGGCTCTGGTCCAACCCCTAATGGGAACAAGGTGAGCACAATCAGAAAAAACAGTAAGGGATTCAACCAGTCTGCTTTTTGGCGAGCCAACAACACCAGTTCCCGACGCAAGAAAGTCATTACCATCGGTATGCCAGCTCCAAAGTTTTCAGTGTCGGGAAATCCTGGCTCAGGGCCTGGTGAGTGGTGACTATAATAGCGCCCCCCGTGGCCAGATGTTGATGAAAGCGCTGCTGCAAACGTTGGATAGCGTGTTGATCCAGTGCGGTAAAGGGCTCATCCAAAATCCACAGTGGCGCCTGAGTAAGCCAGAGCCGGGCCAGCGAGACCCTGCGTTGCTGACCGGCCGACAACATGCGGCATGGCATGTCCTCCAAACCGGCCAAACCCAACTGACCTAACAAATCCATGTTATCAGTAAAGGGCAATTGATAAGCCGCACGCCAGAAAGCCAGGTTTTCCATCGCGGTCAGATGCTCATGAATACCGCTCTGATGGCCGATATAACATAAAGAAGCGGCATACTGTTCGGCCTGCAAAGCAAGGGGCTGGCCGCAAAACAACACATCACCGTCATCCGGAGTGGACAAACCGGCTAACAGGCGCAACAATGAGCTTTTACCAGCGCCGTTTTTACCCTGAATTTGCAATAGCTGGCCGGGTGACAACTCAAGATCAAGCGCTTGGAACAAGACTCTGTCCTGGCGGATACAACTTAAGCCGCTGGCGCGTAAGAAGTCGGTCACAAAATGGCCTCCTGGTAAAATTGCGCGGATCTTACCATATTCCGGCTGGAATACGAACGCATCAGGCCAGTACAAGCATGGTAAAAATGACAAAAACATGAACCCGATCAAACTTGAGCAATTGCTGCAACTAACCGCTACAGGCCGCACCACCAATGCAACTGTGCCGCTGCAAGCTGAGAAAAGCTATAGCGGTGTCATTTTAACCGATCCGGTGCAAGGTGCCCGCCTGCTCCAGCTAACGACCAGCCAGGGTATCTTGCAACTGCGTTTACCCAAAAGCATTCAAACCGCTAATGGCACGCCCATGCAAGCCAGCTTTCAACAACTGCCGGATGGCCGGGTTCAGGTGCAGTTGCAGGCGAAAGGTGACGTCATGCAAAGCTTTCCGCTCAATCAGCAGCAAGCCCTGACGCTTGCGCTCAACTGGGGCACAACGAGCAAAGCGACTGCGTCTGAAGCCAGCAGCAGCACCGCCACTCAACTGCCGGTAGAATTAGAGACAACGCCACAACAAAGCCAGCTCCGCTTACCGCAAGGTCCTGTGCTCAAGCTGCCGGAAGCCTTGCACCGGACCATACAATCCTTGATGACACAGTTTCCCCAAGCTCGGCTACAAGCCAGCATCAGCCTTGGCACCGGTCAGGAACCGAGTTTATTTATCGAGATAAAACCAGCAGCTGCGAACACATCTACCGTCATCGCTACACCGCCGCAGCCCAGCCAATCCGCCAGCAACTCCGCGAAAGACCACACACATCAGACGACGGGTACGCCGCGCCCTCACTACCAACAATTAACCTTGCCAACACAGTTGCAGCAACAGTTATTACTTCGACTTGCAGACATGGTTCAAGGCCAAGCGGTACCTGCCCGCTTGCAACAGCAATACCTGCAAATGGGCCCACTGATGCTGCCTCTGCCTCAGGTACGACTGCCCTCAGGCAGCTACCAGATCAGCTTGCAGCAGGACATGCAGCACTGGCAAGTGCATTTTCAAAGCAAACAACAAGCCAGCCATAAAGTGACGGTATCCGCAGAAGCCTTCAATCGTCCCATTCAGTGGCAGCTGCAAAGCGGGTCTGTCGTTACTCAGCCATCAAAGGGTGAAGCTCTTACTGGCCTTGAACCAAAAACACTGTTGGCTCAAGGCTGGCGTGCATTACTGCCCTTGTTACCGGATAGTCCTGCCCGCCTGGCCAGTCTGCCAGAGCTGCCACAACCCTTGCAGCAGGTTTTACAACAATTACGACAGCAACTGCCTGGTGGCCAACAGGTTCTGCAAACAGCGCAAGTGCAGCAGCAGCTCCAAGCCGTGCTGCAATTTAATCCGCTGCAGATGCCAAGCCAACTAAGCAGCAGTGCTGCCGGTACCCTGGCCATCGCCATTCAGCTGTTGTTGGGGCGGCTCAGTCAGCGTCAGCCTGGTGCAAGCCAGAGCCCACTAGCACAGCGACTGACACCATTGCTGCAGCAACTGGATGCACAAAGCGCCAGCCAGTTGCTGCGTCAACTGGCTGGTCATAGCAGCGCTATGCAGCAAAGTCAGCTGGCCAGTGCTGAGCTCCAGCAGCAACAACCTGGTCAGTTTCTGCTGCAATTGCCCATCCAGCTGGAGCAGCAAAGCAGCCAACTTCAGCTCAAAATTGAGCAACGGGAAGAGGCTGCTGAGAATACCAGTGACAACAAGGCAAAAGTCTGGCAACTGACCATGCATTTTGATTTGCTGGAGCTTGGCAAGTTAATGGCAACAGCACGGCTGCAGGACAACCGGCTAAATCTGCAGATCTACAGCGAGCAAACTCAGGCTCAGGCACTGGCAGAGCAATATTTACCCCTGTTAACCGAGCGCTTGACCGCTCAGGGCATCGAGGTTGAGCAAGCACAATGTCAGCTCGGCGCAGTTCCCGGCACTTTGTTTACCAGGCAAAGCAGTTTAATTCAGGTTCAGGCTTAAGGACTTGGTATGAAGAAACCAAAATCGGCTACCGCACTGAAATACGACGGCAAAACTGCTCCTCAAGTGGTGGCGAAAGGTCATGGTGAGCTGGCGGATGATATCCTGGCCATTGCTAAAGAACACGGTATTCTGGTGCATGAAGATGAAGAGCTCAGTAGACTGTTAAGCAGTCTGGAGCTGGGTGATAGCATCCCAACCGAGCTGTATGTGATTATTGCCGAATTGATTGCTTTTTCGTACGTGTTGCAGGGGAAGTTTCCTGATGAGTGGCACAACATCCATCAACGCATCGATTTAAAAACTTAAGACTTTTGCTGGTGTAAATTAAATAACAGCTCGGCTTCTGCCCTTGGCAGTTCGCACTCGCGCATGATCTCTTCCAGATCCGCACCTAGCTGGACCATTTTCATCGCCCGGCTGTAAATTTTGGACTCTGGCTCAATCAACTGCACCGCCTGCAATTGGTCCGCTTGTTCAGCAAGCTGCTGCTGCTGTTGTTGTAATTGAGCTTCAAGCTCCAGCACTCGCTGCCCCACACCAATCACACCAGAGCGTAACTCTGCCAGCTCCGCCCTTAGCAGACGAAGCTCTTGCTGATGCTCATCTGCAGTGTCTTGCTGCAACAAGCGGGAATCATCCTCTGACTGCTGCCCTCCGCCCTGCTGGATACTTCGCCACAGCAACCAGCCAACCAGCATACTTAGAACAAGCAACCACCAGAGCATCATAATGCGATCCTATTACAAAGCGCTGATTTCATCCCACTCTTCATCCGTCAGCAGTTTGTTTAAATCGACCAGGATCAGCAATTCACCATCCCGATTGGTGACGCCCTGAATAAACTTGGCACTTTCATCATTGCCAACATTGGGCGCTGTATCAATTTCAGAAGCTTTTAAGTAAACCACTTCAGCCACACTATCCACCAGGATACCGATGACCTGCTTATCTGCCTCTATAATCACAATACGGCTGTTATCGGTCACTTCCGCGCCGTCTAAACCAAAGCGTGTCCGGGTATCTATCACGGTCACAACATTGCCACGCAGATTAATAATGCCCATCACATAATCAGGAGAACCTGGCACAGGTGCAATTTCGGTATAGCGCAACACCTCTTGCACCTGCATCACATTGATGCCATAGGTCTCATCTTGCAACTTAAAAGTGACCCATTGCAGGACTTCATCACCACTGTCGCTGCTTTTTGCGCTCTGATTCGCTACATTGCTCATTCCAGCTCCTCATCAGCGGCTACCTGCCGCTTATTTAGCTTAGTGCTTGTGCTTAGTGCTCGTTGCTGCTCTGGCCTTGCTTTAGCAGGTTAATCAAAGCATCCACATCCAGTAAAGCACACATATGTTGTTTTATCAGCCCGGCAAGCCAGGGCCTTTTACCTGAATTCTCACGCCACTTTACCTCATCCTGCGATAAAGTCACGGTGTTGATTAACTTATCACAAGCCAGGCCCCAGGCGGTGTTACTTAACATTATAACATACTGATACTGATGTGATTCGGCTTGCTGCCGATCAAATTTTTCTGGCATCACCCAAAGGCCGGTATCCACCACATTGATTTTCTGTTCCCGCTGCAGCATCACTCCCTTGAACCAGGCCGGCTTGCCAGGCATGGTATTGACGGCTGTCAATTTATGGATCCCACCCAGCTCCTTTAATGGCAAGGCAACAGTAAGCCCCGCCACACTAAAAAATAACGCCTGAAAATCCCCCTTACGGTAGGCTTTTTCCGCACTGACATTGTCTGCGGTAAAGCCTGGTTGTGATTTCCGGCTGACAACGCTTTGTTGTAATTCAGCACTATCCAGCTTTGGCGGCACGGATGGCTTCGGCTCCTTTGCCACCACAGGTACTGGCTCTGCAGCAACTTTGGTGGTAGTGACCCTGGCCAGCAGCGATTCGAGTTTTTGCTTCACCTCGGGTTCCTGCCGCACAATCGACGGCTGAACCTCGTCATCGGTCAATAAAGCACTCAGATAATGCTGCATGACCTTCTGACTGTTGTACCGATCAGACATGGCTGTGCTCCGCAGGTAACTGCAGCAGATAGCTTAGTAAGGTGTTGTAGGCAAAGACCCCACGTGAGCGTGGTGCAAATACGGGGGGTGGCGTTTGCGCCAGACTGGCATCACGAAACTTGGTATCCACTGGCACCACAGCCGACCAGACTTTGTCCTGATACTTGGCTTTAAGCTCTTTGTAGGCTTCCAGCGATGCTTTGGTACGTTTATCGTACATGGTAGGAATGATGGTAAAGCTGTAGTCTTTTTGCTGCGATTGGCGCATCAACCCCATGGTCGCAATCATCCGCTCCAACCCTTTGATGGCCAAAAACTCGGTTTGAACCGGAATGAGCACCCGATCACTGGCAGCCAATGCATTCACCATCAGCACCCCCATCACCGGCGGACAGTCGAGCAAAATATAATCGTAATCTTTACTGAGCTTGCTTAAACCTTTTTTTAAAATCAAGCCCATGCCATTTTTATTGCCCAGCGAGCGATCGAGCGTTGCTAAGGCCATTGAAGAAGGCAGAATATCCAGGTTGTCGACGCCGCTCGGACACAGTGATTGTAAAATTTCTTCCCGGCTGATGTCTTTGCCACGCATAAAAATATCGTAGACACTGACCTCAAGCTCTTCTGCATCAATGCCAAAATAATAGGTCATGGAAGCATGAGGATCGATATCGACCAACAACACCCGCTGGCCACGCTCAGCCAACAAGGCCCCTAAGGTTACTGTCGTGGTAGTTTTGCCAACACCACCTTTCTGATTTGCTATTGTCCAAACAACCACGTTAAGGTTCCTACTGTTGCGGCGAAGGCGGAGGTGGTTCTTCGTCGCGGGTGGTAATACGAATGCCTCCGCCGGGTAAACGAATCACCCGAATACTACCATCCTCCTGCGTGATATTTTCCAGTTGCTGAATCACCTCTGGCGGTATTTCGGCTGGCGATTCGGGCAGATCGACAGCCGCTTCGTCAGCGCGATAACCATACTTAGAAATGGCGATCACCACACGACGATTTTCTGCCCGCCCTTCTGCTGTCGAGTTGTCTGCCGTTGGATAAAACTCACCGAAGCCTTCAATCGCCATGCGCTGCGGCGCTACCGCTAACGCTTCCAGCAAGCGCAGCACAGAAGTAGCCCGGGCAACCGACAACTCCCAGTTGGAAGCAAACAATTCATTGTTAATCGGAATATTATCAGTATAGCCACGAACCCGGATAAAGTTGTTGATGGGTACAATAATACCGGCAATTTCATCCAGCACCGCTTGTGCCGATAAGGTAGCGGTAGCACTGCCACTGGCAAACAGTAAGCCGCTGTTCAGTTCGATGGTCAGCCAGTTATCATCCTGTTGCACCTTGGCCAGCCCCTGCTCCATCAGGTGAGCAAGCGCTTCATTTAACTCTGCTTCGAGTGAAGTTAACGGAGAGCCCAGTAAACGTTCGGCGATGTCGGATAACTCTGTGGCATCCGCTACCAACTCAGGCCCTTTAGCGCGCTCGAGCGATGCACCATACAACTCAAAGTCGCTTTGTGGGCCAGGTTCAAGCAACACCGATGTCCCTTCGACACCAGTGCCAGTGCGGTCGGGCCGCTCAAAAATTTTGGTCAGTGTATCGGATAAAGCCCGGTACTCTTCGTCTTTCACCATAGACATCGCATAGAGCACCACAAAAAGGGCAAACATCAATGTCATGTAATCGGCATAGGACACCAGCCAGCGGTCCAGCTCTTCGCCTTCTACCTTCTGATGTTTATTCTTATGCCGGTACATGGTGCTGATTACCCTGCGCGATAAGCATTGAGCTTGCGTTCGATGGTGCGGGGGTTCTCACCATGAGCAATAGAAATCAATCCTTCAATGATCATTTCGTGATGCAAGGTATGTTGATGCACCAGATTTTTTAGTTTATTGCCCACCGGAATGAAAATCAGATTAGCAAAACCAACGCCGTAAATGGTAGCGACAAAGGCCGTGGCAATACCAAGGCCAAGCATTTCAGGATCAGTAATATTCGCCATCGCCTGGATCAAACCAAGCACTGCACCGACAATACCAATGGTTGGGCTGTAACCGCCCATGGCTTCGAAAATTTTAGCGCCACGCAGCAGCCGTTCACGTTCTAGGGTAAGCTCAGCATCCAGCGTATCCTGCAACACCTTTGGATCCACACCATCAACCAGCAAGTTTAAGCCACGATGAACAAAAGGATCTTCCTCTTCCAGGGCAGTATTTTCCAATGCCAAAAAGCCACTGGCCCGGGCCGCATTGCTCCACTCAATCATCCGGTCGACCATGCTGTTGGTGGGTAAGTTGTGACCCCGTACGACCCAGGGCAACATCTGAAAGCCCAGCTTAAACTGTGCTATAGGGGTTTGCACCATCACGGCCCCGAGGGTGCCGCCTACCACAATGATAAAAGCGGGTAAATGCAGCAAGGTGAATACAGAGCCACCTTCCAACGCGAAGCCACCTACCACTCCTACAATGGCAATTAAAAATCCGATCAGCGCAAGTTTATCCATGCATCACTTCAGTTATCAGTTTGCTGGCGGTATCTGCCAAGCTGACTTCGACATCCATTAACCCTGCTGCCGCAACAGCCTGCGGCATGCCATAGACGACACAGCTGGCCTCATCCTGAGCCCAAATACGTGAACCATATTGTTTTAATAGACGGGCTCCTTCGCGTCCATCTGAGCCCATACCAGTTAATATAACAGCCAACACCTGCTCCCTGAACACGCGGGCAGCACTGCCAAAGGTGATATCTACACTGGGTTTAAAGGTGATCCGTGGCGAGTCATCCTCCATAATCCGCAGGCGAGCTTGCTCTGCCTTCCCTTCAACCAGCATTTGTTTACCACCAGGTGCCAGATATGCCACACCTGGCTTTAGCACATCATTGTCTTCGGCCTCTTTCACGGAAATTTTAGCCAAACCGTTTAAACGGGTGGCAAATGCGCCGGTAAAAGCAGCAGGCATATGCTGAATGAGCAAGATAGGAAGGGGAAAATTGGCCGGTAAGGCAGTAATAATTTTTTGCAGTGCAACCGGGCCACCGGTCGAGGTGCCAATGGCCAACAATTTATAGGCCTTGCCGCTGGCTTTGAAAGCACCTGAGCTGACCGGCCGGCTCACGGCTGGTGTTTCTTTTAACCGCTCAGCCAATTTTGGCCGTTCAAAGCCACTGCGGGTCAGTGCCGGACGCGTTGCAGCTACAGAGCGGCCCGGCAATCGCCGGGCCACGGCTTTGACCCGTTGACGCAGCAGCGATATCGCTTCGTCTTTGTCTCTGGCAATGTCTTCAAACTTTTTCGGCAGAAAGTCTACCGCACCTGCGTCCAATGCATCCAAAGTTGCTTTGGCACCTTCATGGGTCAGTGAAGAAAACATCAAAATGGGCGTACGTTGCTGCTGCATAATTTCACGCACAGCCGTGATACCATCCATCACCGGCATTTCGATGTCCATGGTGATCACATCGGGTTTCAGAGCAAGTGCTTTTTCAACCGCTTGCTGGCCATTGTTAGCGGTATCAATCACTTCCAACTCAGCATCGCCGCTCAGAATCTCGGTTAAGCGGCGACGAAAAAAGCTGGAATCATCTACCACCAGAACTTTTATGGCCATTCAGTACTCGCTTAGCTAGCAGTTTTAGCAAATCGCTCAAGTTTAATTTTCGACTTGCGGGCGTAGTGTTTCAGTAAGCTCGGCACATCCAGAATCAGTGCAATGCCACCATCCGACGTGATGGTTGCACCTGCCATACCAGGTGTACCTTGCAACAGGTTGTCCAGTGGCTTGATCACCACCTCTTCCTGACCAATCAGCGAGTCGACGACAAAACCAATTTTCTGGGTTCCTAATTGCAAAATCACCACATGGCCCTGCTCACGCCGTACCGTTTTGCTGGAACCTTTGACCAACCAGTGCTCCAGATAAAACAAAGGGATTGCTTTATCACGAACAATGATCGTCAGTTGGCCATCAACATTATTGGTTTTGGCCAGATCCAGCTGCACAATTTCATCAATGGTACCAAGAGGCAGGGCAAATGTTTGCTTACCAACGACCACCATCAGCGTTGGCAGAATTGCCAGCGTGAGTGGCACCTTAATTTCCAGCAAGGTGCCTTTACCAAGCTGTGAGTTGATGTGCACACTGCCATTGAGCTGAGTGATTTTGGTCTTGACCACATCCATACCGACACCACGGCCGGAAATATCCGAGATTTGCTCTTTGGTAGAAAAACCTGGTGCAAAAATCAGGTTGAATGCTTCGGTATCCGACATGCGGGCGGCAGCATCTACATCCAGAATACCGCGCTTAATGGCGATGCCTTTTAATTTTTCCGGATCCATCCCCGCACCATCATCTTCGATGGTCAGCAAAATATGATCGCCTGCCTGCTCAGCGGCCAGTTTAACCCTGCCGGTACGGTCTTTGCCTGCCGCCTGGCGCACATCGGGCATCTCAATACCGTGGTCAACCGAGTTACGCACTAAATGCACCAAAGGATCTGCCAGTGCCTCTACCAGGTTTTTATCCAAATCGGTTTCTTCGCCTTCGAGTTCCAGCGTAATATCTTTTTTCAGTGAACGCGCCAGATCGCGCACCACTCGGGGGAAACGACCAAACACCTTTTTGATCGGCTGCATTCGGGTTTTCATCACGGCACCCTGGATGTCGGCCGTGACTACATCCAGGTTGGCAATGGCTTTGCCCATTTCTTCATCTTTGGTGCTGGTTGCCAAACTTACCAGGCGGTTACGAACCAGTACCAGCTCGCCCACCATGTTCATAATTTCATCAAGGCGTTTGGTATCGACCCGCACGGTGGTTTCAGGCTGAGCCGCCGGAGGTGCAGCAGCTGCGGCTGGTTTAGCGGCTGCCGCAGCTGCACTAGTGGATGCAGCAGGAGCGGCGGATTGCTCAGGAACTTTAGGTGCAGGTTTGCGTTCAACGGCTGGACTGGCTGGTGCTGGTTGAGGCGATTTGCCTTTGCCATGCAGCTCATCCAGCAACGACTCAAACTCATCGTCGGTGATTTCATCATCTTTTGCGGAGCCAGCTGCTGCCGGCTTGGTTGCTGCCGGTTTAGCGGCTGCCGGCTTGGAAGCTTCAGCCTCTGCTTTAAAGCTGCCTTTACCGTGCAGCTGGTCTAAAATCGCCTCAAACTCCTCATCGGTCATATCACCTTGCATGTCCGGGTCAAGCAGTGGCTGGCTTGGTTCACTGCTTTGGCCCGGTGATTTACCGCCATGCAATTCATCCAGCAGACGCTCAAATTCGTCCTCATCCATCTCATCGATACTGCCGGATGAGTCAGCCGCTGGTGCTGCTGGCTCTGGAACAGGAGGCGGTGGCGTAACAGCCGCAGGAGCTACCACTGGTGCACTGCTGCCATCGTCCGGCTCACTGAGTCGGTGCAAGGCATCCAGTAGTGCCGGATCGGCCGGTGTCAGCGGCTGACGGTTTTGCACCTCAACAAACATCGCATTTACCGTATCCAGCGCCTGCAAAATAACATCCATCAACTCCGGAGTAACATGACGCTTGCCAGTACGCAGAATGTCGAACACGTTTTCAGCACCATGACAGGCATCGACCAGTTCAGTGAGTGACAGAAAACCAGCACCACCTTTGACCGTATGAAAACCTCTGAAAATTGCATTGAGCAAGTTAGAGTCTTCAGGGTTGTTTTCCAACTCTACCAGTTGCTCTTGCAACAGCTCCAGAATTTCTCCGGCTTCCACCAGAAAATCCTGTAGAATGTCTTCATCCATATCAAAGCTCATGCTTAGCCACCTCTTAAAACCCTAAACTCGACAAAAGATCATCCACGTCATCCTGGCCCGTCACCACATCATCACGCCCTGCGGCATCAATGATGGGCCCTTCTGCCTCGGCTGCTGCTTTTGGCTTCTTCACTTTTGCTGGTTTGGATGTGTCTGGCAGTAAATCCGGATTGCTTTCACCAAAGGCTGTCAGCAAGCCAATCAGGCTGTCTTCGACTTCCCGGACCAGCTCAATCACCCGACGTAGAATTTGCCCGGTCAAATCCTGATAGTCCTGCGCCATCAGCACTTCAGTCAATAAGCTGTTTAAAGTGCCCGCATCCGCATTGGCCTGATCGAGAAAACCATTCAAACTGTGACACAGGGATTTAAACTCACCAACCTTCAAATCCCGGCTCATCAACCGTTGCCAATCTGGTAAAATATTCTGCAGGTTTTGACCTAGCTGGTCCGCAATGGGCAAGCAGGACTCGACGGCATCCATGGTTTTATTGGCTGCCTGCTCGGTCATATCGATAACGTGATTCAGTCGTTTTTTTGCATCTGGAATATCTTCTTCCAGCAAGTTATTCAGCGATGGATCCAGTTGGAAGTTTTTCAGCGAATCGTGCAGTTGACGAGTCAGTTTCCCGACCTCAGAAAAAAGCTCTGCAGACCCTGGTACGGCAATCTGCTGTACCAGTTGATTAGCCGCTTCATTTTCACCCATTTCAAGCAGCTGGACCAACTCTTTGGCCTGCTCCAGTGAAATGGATGGTGCTGTGAGTGCGGACATTGCATTACTCCCTTGTCTGCGTCAGCTTATCCAATCCTTTCAAACACTTTGGATAGTTTCTCTTGCAAGGTAGCTGCAGTAAATGGCTTGACAATATAGCCATTCACCCCAGCCTGAGCCGCAGCAATGATTTGTTCTTTCTTTGCTTCTGCGGTCACCATCAATACCGGAATGTGTTTCAATTTAGCATCGGCACGTATCGCCCGAAGTAAATCAATGCCCTGCATGCCTGGCATATTCCAGTCGGTCACCACAAAGTCAAAATCACCGCCTTGCAGCATGGGTAATGCTGTGCTGCCATCATCTGCTTCAGATACATTGGTAAACCCAAGATCTCTGAGCAAGTTTTTAATAATTCGACGCATGGTGGAGAAATCATCAACCACCAGAATTTTCATGTTCTTATCCAAAATCCCCTCCGCTGAGAAAATCGTTATCGGACATGTTCAATAACTATTAATTACAACCAATCCTGCATTCTGGACTTTAAACGAACCAGCGCCTGACTATGGATTTGACTGACCCGGGACTCACTGACATTCAGTACGGCTCCGATCTCTTTCAAGTTTAGCTCATCATTGTAATACAGTGATAGCACTAATGCTTCCCGCTCGGGCAAATTGCTGATGGTCTGCATCAGGCTGTGCTGAAACGCTTCGTTTGCCTGCGCTTCGTACAGCTGATCAGTTGCACGCTCATCAGCAGATACCAGGACATCTTCAGAAACGCCCAAATCCTCAATTCCCAGGATCCGGCCACTACTGACATCACTTAGCATATGATGGTACTCATCTAAAGATATATCAAGTTTTTCAGCAACTTCTATATCTTTAACATCTCGGCCAAGCTCTGCTTCCAATTCCGCAATGGTCTCGGCGATTAATCGCGCATTGCGGTGGACAGAGCGCGGTGTCCAGTCCCCGCGGCGCATCTCATCGAGCATGGCGCCACGGATCCGGATCCCTGCAAAGGTTTCAAAACTGGCCCCTTTGCTACCATCAAAGTTCTTGGCAGCTTCCATCAAGCCAATCATGCCAGACTGGATCAGATCATCCACCTGGACACTGGCAGGCAAACGCGCCAACAGATGATAAGCGATGCGTTTCACCAGTGGCGCATGGCGTTCGATCAGTTGGTTTAATTGATCCGCCGCACCATAAGCAGACAATTTTGCATTCACGCCAAACCTCGCTGGGTTTTATCCGGTTGCTGCACCAATTGCTCCAAAAAGAATTCGAGGTGGCCGGAGGCGCCTGCCGGAGTTGGCCACTTCACGACTTTCATGGCCAGTGACTTCACCGCCAGACTGGCGCCGGTTTTTGGGAACGCTTCGACAAAGGCACGCTGTTTACGAGCTGCCTTGCGCACATTTTCATCGTAGGGAATGGTAGCCACCAGCTCCAGATTGACGTCCAGAAAGCGATCGGTCACCCGGGTCAGTTTGGCAAAAAGCTCCTGACCTTCGCGCAAGCTACGCACCATATTGGCAATAATTTTAAAACGCTGCACGTCGTGATCACGGCTAAGGATCTTCATCAGAGCATACGCATCGGTGATAGACGAAGGCTCATCGCACACCACCACCAGCACATCTTGTGACGCCCTGGAAAAGCTCATCACCATATCGGAAATCCCGGCTGCGGTATCTATCAGCAAGATATCGACCCGGGTTTTCATTTCACTGAATGCGCGAATCAAACCGGCGTGCTCGGCCGGGCTTAATTCGGTCATATTTTGCGAGCCAGAGGTGGCCGGGATGATTTTGATGCCAGCAGGGCCCTCAATCAGAATATCGTCCAGTTCGGCTTCACCAGACAACACATGCGACAAGTTTTTGTGCACCCGAAGTCCCAGCATGACATCACAATTGGCCAGGCCTAAATCGGCATCCAACACCATGACGCGTTTACCAAGCTGCGCCATGGCAATAGCCAGATTAAGCGAGACATTTGTTTTGCCAACGCCGCCTTTACCACCGGTAACTGCGATAACTTTGACCATGTTCGTTTTCATTGTCCTCAGACCTGCGGCCTGATCGTCGATGTGCTCATGACTATGCATAGGCCCCTTCCGCTCGGCTGCCAATGGAGGACTCCCATTGATACGCCGTACTACTGTATGCGATGCGTAGCTTCTCAGCTTGCGCTACGATGTCATCGGCCCGGGCAATGCGAATGTCTTCCGGTACCCGTTGACCATTGGTCAGATAGCATACCGGTAAGGCATTTTGGAGCGCAGCATTGATGATTTCACCTAAGCTTAAGCATTCATCAAGTTTGGTAAAAATACAACCTGATAATGGAATTCGTTTGAAGTGATCTACGCTCTCTTGCATCACACGAGCCTGTGCTGTAGCAGACAATACCAAATAGCTCTTTATTTTTACAAGAGAATCCTGCACCAGGGCGGCAAGTTTTTCTGCCAGACGAAGATCACGTTGGCTCATACCTGCGGTATCGATCAGCACCAGGCTGCGGTTGGCAAATTGCTTTAACAGCAAAGCCAGCTCTTCACTGTCGTTGGCCTGACGCACCGGGCAGCCAATAATACGACCAAAAGTCGACAATTGGTCCAGAGCACCAATGCGAAAAGTATCGGTGGTAATCAAGGCCACCTGATCGGCACCATGCTTGCGGGCATACTGTGCCGCCAGCTTAGCGACTGTGGTGGTTTTACCAACCCCGGTTGGGCCAACCAGAGCCACCACGCCCCCTTTACGCATAATATCGTTATTTCCGGTGTTCAGCTGGCCGGCCAGCAGTTCCAAAGCCGTATCCCAGGCCTCGCTCTCGGAAATATCTTCCGGCATAAAACAGGCTAGTTGATCGGCCATCGCCGACGATAAGCCCATTTGCTTCATTTGCTCAATCACCAGAGCCCGTACCGGCTCGGTGCGAGCCAACTCTTGCCACATTAAACCGGAAACCTGGTGCTGCAGCAGCTGCCGCATCGATAGCATTTCATTGCGCATGGCGGCAAACTCAGACTGCAACTGCTGCTGTTGCTTTTCCTGCCACTGGCTTAACTCCTGCACACTGACGGAGTGCTGAACGCCATTGTTTTGACGCTCAGTCCGACTTTCTTGCCGTACTGGTTTAGAGGCTGGCGCAGCTTTCACCGCCTCCACCTGGCCGCCTTGCTTGCTCATCTGTCGGGCCAGCAAGGCTCGCAGTGAGTCAGCTTCCTCATCAATGGCTGGCTCAACACGCATTTTTTGTTGTAAGGCACTTTGACGGGCAGCCAACGCAGACACAGTGGCACTGCCAGTATCTATCGCTTTCTTAGGCTCAGCTACCACTGCCGGCTGGGCATCCGGGTCGATAGCCGCGACAATTTCTACCCCGCCAGCCACTTTCTTATTCGACATAATTATGGCGTCTGGCCCCAGGAACTCTTTGACCTCATCCAGCGCAGAGCGCATATCTTTGGCAACAAAGCGTTTAATTTTCATCGGCTATCTCCTAATTGGCCTGGCCTACCACGCTGACAATACGAATTTGTTTGTCATCCGGAATTTCCTGGTAGGACAGCACTCGCAACCCTGGAATGGTGTATTTCACAAATCGTGCCATCACAGAGCGTAAAATACTTGACGTTAATAAAATGGCAGACTCGCCACTCAGTTCCTGATTTTGACTGGCATCCTGCAGGGATTGCTGAATACGTTCGGCTAACCCAGGTTCGATACCACCGCCATCATTGCCGGCAGCCTGCATCGATTGATGCAGCATTTGCTCCAGCTCCGGGGCAAAGGTAATGACCGGTAACTCTTGTTGGCTGCCCGCAATCTCTTGCACAATCAAGCGACGCAAGGCAATGCGACAGGCTGCCGTCAATACGTCAACATCCTGACTCTTGGCACCATACTCCACCAGCGTTTGCACCAGGGTCTTCATGTCACGAATTGGCACCCCTTCATTCAGCAGGTTTTGCAGTACTTTCACCACTGTGGTCAGCGGCAGGGTTTCCGGCACCAGCCCTTCCACCAGTTTGGGCGAGGTTCGGGCCAGCATATCCAGCAAGTTCTGCACTTCTTCATGCCCGAGCAAACTGGCGGCATTGTTGGTAAGGACCTGGCTTAAATGCGTGGCGACTACGGTCGCAGCATCTACCACGGTATAACCCAGCGTTTGCGCGTGTTCACGTTGCGATTTGGCAATCCATACCGCTTCCAGGCCAAAGGCTGGATCCCGGGTGGCAATGCCCTTGACCGTGCCAAACACCTGGCCAGGATTGATCGCCAGCTCATGGTCATGTCGCAGTTCAGCTTCACCGGTGGTCACCCCCATCAAAGACACCCGGTAGCTGTTTGGCTCTAAATCCAGGTTGTCTCGGATATGCACGGCAGGGATCAGAAAGCCCAGCTCTTGCGAGAGCTTTTTCCGAACACCTTTAATGCGGGTTAACAACTCCCCACCCTGCGATTTATCCACCAAAGGTATTAAGCGATAACCTACTTCCAGGCCAATGGTATCGACCGGTTGCACATCATCCCAGCCGATTTCTTTGATGGTTTGAGTTTCCTGACGACTATCCGGCTCCGGCCCGCGGGTCACCAGTTCAGTCACTTGTCGCTGCTCTTTGCGCTGCAGGTAATAGGCAACACCACCTATCAGCAGCGCCAGCGAGATAAATGAGAAATGCGGCATCCCAGGTACAATGCCCATCAGTAACAGCACACCAGCGGCAATAAACAACACCCGGATATTGGCCAACTGACCGGTAAACTGTTTGCCCATATCCTCGGAGCGATTCTGGCGGGTAATGATGATGGCGGTGCCGATGGATAACAACAATGCTGGGATTTGCGCGACCAGGCCATCCCCAATCGTCAGCAGAGTATAGACTTCCACCGCCTGACCAAAGCTCAGGCCATGCTGAATCATGCCGATAAAAAGCCCACCAATCAGGTTAATAGCCAGGATCACAATACCGGCGATGGCATCGCCTTTTACAAACTTACTGGCACCATCCATCGAGCCATAAAAATCGGCTTCTTGCGTTACTTCATCCCGACGTGCACTGGCCTCTTCCTGTGTGAGCAGACCAGCATTCAGATCCGCATCAATCGCCATTTGCTTGCCTGGCATCGCATCCAGGGTAAAGCGGGCGGTAACTTCAGCAATCCGGCCAGCACCCTTGGTGATCACCACGAAGTTGATAATGATCAGAATAAAAAATACGACCAAACCAACCGCATAGTTGCCACCGATGACCACAGAGCCAAAGGCTTCAATCACTTTACCAGCCGCATCACCGCCTTCATGCCCTTCCAGCAATACCACCCGGGTACTGGCGACGTTCAGGGCCAATCGCATAATAGTCGCCACCAGCAATACCGTTGGGAAAATGCCAAAATCAAGCGGCCTTAACGTGTAAATGGTGACTAAAAGCACCACCAATGCGAGCGCGATATTGAATGAAAACAAAACATCCAGCAAAAAAGGAGGTAGCGGTAACACCACCATCGACAAAGCGGCCATAATCAAAAATGGCGTGCCCACCCCTTTCAGGTGGTTCAGCTTGGTGCGATCGAATCGATTGAAATAACTGGCTAACTGCATGCTCGTCCCAACAAAATTTTGGCGCTATCAGGACAAAAGCAAAAAATGCTCCAACTTGTCGGGAACTCACAAATCCTTTGAAAAATGGCAGCAAGAAACCGTTATTCGTAGAAGTAATCGCTTGGGATTGGCAACTCTTTGCTTAGTTTTTGGGGCCGCTTACCCCGCCCTTTGACAAAGAGGTTCAGTTGATACACATAAGCCAGCACCTGAGCCACTGCTGAAAAAAGTGCATCCGGTATCGGGCGATCCAGCTCTGTGGTGTAGTAAATCGCCCGAGCCAGAGCGGGAGACTCTACCAAGGGCACTTTATGCTCTTTGGCAACTTTACGGATTTGCATGGCAATCATATCAATGCCTTTGGCCACAACTACGGGGGCTCGATCACGGCCTTGCTTGTAACGAAGCGCAACCGAGTAATGAGTCGGGTTGGTCACAATAACATCGGCCGAAGGAATTTCCTGCATCATCCGTTTCATTGACATCTGCATCTGAGTTCGTCGGATACGGGCTTTCACTCTCGGATCCCCCTCCATGTTTTTATGCTCGTCTTTTACTTCCTGCAGCGTCATCATCAGCTCTTTGTTGTGCTTCCAGGCCTGATAAGGCGCATCCACCAGCGCGATAATAATCACACTGCAGCACAAGCCAAAGAACATCCAACCGAGAACCCAGAGCGCATCTTCGATATTGTTCGGTGCACTCATCACAGAGAGCGTCATAATGTCCCGGAAAAATAAACTGAGCAGGCCAAGTGCCATGCCTATCACCACCAACACCTTTAAAATACTTTTGCCAAGCTCGACCAGTGCTTGCATGCCAAACATCCGTTGAAACCCTTTGATTGGGCTCATTTTGCTGGCTTTGGGGCCTGCCGCCTCCCAGCTGAAATTAAAACCACCCAGCAAGCAATTGCCTACAAAAGCAGCAACTAAGATGAAGGAAAAAATAATCAACATAGGTGGCAGCAATAACTGCATTATCTCGCCCCAGGCGGAAAACATCGACTGGGTGTCAAAGACATCTTTGGGTTGTAAGGTAAACATGCGCTTACCAATCGTCAGCATCCTGCCTGCCAGCATAGGGCCAAATAAGAGCAAAGCCACTGCACTGCTGATTAATACAAAAGCTGTTCCCAAATCTTTAGAGCGGGCAATTTGGCCTTTTTTGCGGGCATCCTGAATCTTTTTGGGGGTGGGCTGTTCGGTCTTTTCACCGCCACTGGAACTTTCGGCCATAGCTGCTCCTTAACAACCAATAACACGGCAGGTGTAATCCAGCGTCAACTGCCACTGAATGCCGTAATGAATAAGGAAAGTATCCAGCGTTAACCAGAGGATAAGCAAACCCGATAACATGGTAATGGGGAAACCAATGGCAAAGATATTGAGCTGTGGTGCCGCCCGGGTCATGATACCAAAGGATAAGTTCACTACCAGCATGGCGATAATAGGTGCCAGCGTAATCGACAACGCCGTGGCAAACATCCAACCGGCAAATTCCATAATTTGCCAAATCTGCAAGGCTGACCACCAGGCATCGACAATCGGCAGTGTATCAAAACTCATCACCAGCATCTGAATGGTGATCAGGTGGCCATCAAAAATAAAAAACAACAGGGTTGCCAGGATCAGGTAAAACTGACCAATAGCAGGGACACTGACGCCGCTGGCCGGATCCACCATCGACGCAAACGCCAGACCACTTTGGGTCGCCAGCACCTGACCGGCTATGATAAAGGTATTAATAAAAATCAAGGTCATAAAGCCAATGGCAAAGCCGATGGTGACCTGCTGCATCACTTGCAGCACCATCTGAAATGACATCAGCTCCGGATTTGCCACCGGCGGGATCACAGGCATAATCATCACAGTTAAAGCGACCGTCAATAACACGCGGATCCGCATCGGCACATTGCGGGTACCCAAGCCTGCCATAATCATAAACACACCACTCACCCTGGCCATCGGCAGTAAAAAATCTGCCAGGGTTTGCATGATCAGGTTCAGGTGAAATTCCATAACCGGCCCTGCTCAACCAACCACGGAGGGAATACTAAGGATTAGACCTTCGGTGAAATCCATGATCACCCGGGTCAGCCAGTGGCCACCAAAAATCAGCGCCAAGATGGTCACAATCAAGCGAGGTAGAAAGCTCAGGGTTTGTTCGTTGATGGAAGTGGCCGCCTGAAAGACAGCGACAATCAAACCAACAAACAAGGACGGTAAAATAATGGCGCTCACCAGTAAAATCACTATATAGAGTGCATCGCGCAGCACATCGACAAAGACCTCAGGGCTCATACTAAGTCCCCAATCCAAAGCTGGTCGCCATGGTTCCCATCACCAGGATCCACCCATCGACCAACACAAACATCATTAATTTAAACGGCAACGAGATGATCATAGGTGACAACATCATCATACCCATCGCCATCAGCACGCTGGCCACCACCAAATCAATGATCAAAAAAGGAATAAACAACATAAAGCCAATCTGAAAAGCCGTTTTTAGCTCGCTGGTGATAAAAGCAGGAATAATCACTGTGATTGGCAGATCCATCAAGTTATCTACTTCCTCTACCCCGGCAATGCTGGCAAAGGTATCCAAATCACGCAGCCGGGTCTGATGCAGCATAAACTCCTTCAGCGGGATCATGGCCTGCTGCACCGCTTCGAGCGAGGTTTTTTCTTCTGCTAAATAAGGTTGTAGCGCCTGATGATTGATTTCATTCAATACCGGCGACATGATAAAAAAGGTAAGAAAAAGGGAGATACCAATCAGCAGTTGATTCGAGGGCGACTGCTGCAAACCGATCGCCTGGCGCAGTATTGCCAACACCACGATGATGCGGGTAAAGCTGGTCATCATGATCACCATCGCCGGGATAAAGCTCAGCGCGGTCATGATGGCGAGTACTTGTAGCGTTACGCTGTACTCCTGGGAACCATCCGGGTTGGTGGTAACACTGATGGCCTGCAAGGTGCCGACATCAGCAAAAGCAGCTGGGCTAAGGCCAAGCGCCAGCAACACCAGAATAAGTCGCAACATAGAGCATTTTTACTTTTTCATCCACGATTGCAACTGACTATGAAATTCTGATGCCAACTTTTCTTCTGGTAAGGGCTCATTGAGCTCAAACAGGAAATTAATTTGCTGGGACGTCACCCCTAAAACCCGCTGTTTCCCTTGTATTTCAATAACTAACAGCCTCTCTTTTGGACCAAGCGGAATGGTACTAATGACCTTCATATGCTGGCTGCCAGGAATGCGTAGTGTCAATTTTTTGAAGGCCCAACCCAACATCAACACCATCAAAATCACAAATGCCAGAGAAATGACGATTTTACCCAGGGACAACCCTGAACTCGAACCAGCCCGGCTTAAAGTTTGATCGCCACCGGCTCTGTCCTGGCCAAAGCGGTAGGGCGAACTGCCGGGCTCTTGCGCTGCTGAGGGTTCTGTGGCCTCAAGCAAAGATTCGGCAACCAGCTCTCTAGTGCTCTGAGTCTCGAGTTGCGTCGCCGTAGTCTCAACCTCCAGCTGAGGCTCCGCTTCACTGGCGAACAAGCGACCGCTTAGCAGCAAGGCAAACCAAAGCGGATAGACAAGCAGCCGACGCATTAACGCAGCTTCTTGATACGTTCTATCTGGCTAATCACGTCGGTCAGACGGATACCAAATTTATCATTCACCACCACCACTTCACCATGCGCGATTAAGGTGCCATTCACCAGCACATCCAGTGGCTCACCCGCTACCCGCTCCAGCTCCACCACGGAGCCCTGGTTCAGTTGCAACAGGTTACGGATGCTGATTTTGGAGCGCCCTACTTCCATCGAAATGGTGACCGGAATATCCAAAATGGTATCAAGCTTCAGCTTGTCCTCACCTGAAGGCGGAGCTTCTTCTTTTAGCTCATCCAACTCCACCGCGGTGGCACCGTCGGTGCCTTCAGCTTCTGCCATGGCAGCAGCCCAGTCGTCCATGGTTTCTTTATCATCAGCCATTGTTTAATCCTCTTTGCGCGCCGCCAAATTCAGATCGGCTTCCAGTTCGGAGATATCGGCGTCACTATCCAGCCTGCGGCCGCCTTTGGTAAAGACATGCAATTCAGACTTGACCGACTCCGGTCGTTTAATTTTCTCAATGATTTTCAGCGCCACATTGTCACGTGAACGGCCCATCTTCGCGCGGTAGGTCGGCAAATCTTCAATCAACACGGTAATATGCTCTGGCAACTCTACCGGAATAATATCACCGGCTTTTAACTCCATCACTTCTTTTAGCGTTAAGTCGACATCCAACATCTTGGTGGTTAAATCCACTTCAACATCCATGATCTCATCGCGCATTGCCTTACTCCAGCGCAGATCGGTGTCTTCCTTATCACTTTGTACCCCGGCATCCAGCAGCTCACGGATAGGCTCCAGCATCGAGTAGGGCAAAGCCACATGGAAGTCACCACCGCCGCCATCCAGCTCGATGTGAAACGAACTAATCACCACCACTTCGGTTGGGCTGACAATATTGGCCATGGCCGGGTTGACTTCTGAGTCCAGATACTCGAATGACACGTCCATCACCGGTGCCCAGGCTTCTTTGTAATCCTCAAAAATCAACTTCAACAGCATCTGGATAATACGGCGCTCAGTAGGCGTAAACTCCCGACCTTCGATTTTGGCATGGTAACGGCCATCGCCACCGAAGAAGTTATCGACCAAAATAAAAACCAAGCGAGCTTCCATGGTAATCAGGCCGGTGCCTTTCAGCGGGCGAAAACGCACCATATTCAGACTGGTTGGGACAAAGAGCGTATGAACGTACTCGCCAAACTTAATCATCTGCACACCGTTGATCGACACTTCAGCCGAACGGCGCATCATGTTAAACAAACTAATACGCATATGACGGGCAAAACGCTCGTTGACCAACTCCAGAGTTGGCATGCGACCACGGACGATCCTGTCCTGTGAGGAAAAGTCGTACTCGGTTGCAGACCGACCGGAGCCATCCCCCCCTTCGTCGATTTCTTCTTCTTCAATGTCATCGACACCATGTAATAAGGCATCAATTTCATCTTGTGACAATAAGTCCGTCACGGCGCTACCCTTTTATTGCATCACAAAACCGGTGAAAAGGACTTCTTCCACCACCACTGTCCCGGTGACTTTCAACAGCTCTTGCTGTAAATCGCTCAAGGCTTTATTGCGTAAACTCTCTTTGCCTGCTGCCGTGACCAAGTCATCGGCATTGGCGCTGCTAAACGTTTGCAGCAAAGTCCCTTCAATCAGCGGTATGTGCCGCTTCGCCAAGGTGTCGTTGTTGCTACCGCGCACCAACAGCTGCACACGGATTTGCACCAAACGATCCCGAGAGCTGCCTGGTACATTAAAAATAAATGGCCTGGGCAAAGGCACATAATAAGCGGTGCCTGTTGGTGCTGCTGGCGTACCATCTGCGCTGACCGCTGCACCCGGACCAGCGGCAGTAGGTCCGCTATCATCCGATGAAAACAGCAGCAGTACAGCAACCACGGCAATGAGCAAAAGAACAACCGAAGCCCCAATCATTATCAGCAGCTTCTTTTTCCCACTGCCTTCCGCTATTTTCAGCTCACTCTCATTCGCCATGCCAGACCTCATTCCTGCTCATTTGTTTGCTATTGTGAACGCAGACTGGCCGAATCGCAATTCGACACCATGCAAAAAACCCGTTCAGGCATAATAATCCACCAGCCGATTGCTGGGTTTTGCTACCGGTAAGCGCTGCTCTTGCATCAAACTATCATCCTCTTCGTTCATGGCATTGCCCCCTGCAGTTTGCTGCTGTTGCTGCTGGCCCGGTTGCTGCTGGGATACCTGCCCATCTGCCAGCTCAATACCTTGCTCGCCCAGCATGTCACGAAGCTTAGGTAATTGCTCTTCCAGAATCTCTTTGGCATGGGCTTGTTGCACCAAAAACTGCACGCTGGCCTGATCCTGCTGCATACTAACCCGAATGTGCATGCTGCCAAGCTCGGCCGGATCCAGCTTGATCTCAGCACTGTGCACCGAGTTTCGCACCATCATCACCAACCGCTCGCGCAACTGACCCGACGCATCCGCTGCCAATAAATTCAGTGGCTGTTTTAGCAACTCACTTACCGTTGGCGATGGGCTGGCAGGCTGAACCACTGCGCTGCCCTGGCTTTGAATCACTTGTGCGGTGCTGGCTGCGGTTGCCAACGCCGGTGAGGTGCTACTTTGCCCTGTGCCCACCAAACTATTGGCAGACTGGCTGTTTAATGCGCGCTGCAGGGGTTCTTCATTCAGCACATGCTCAGGCTCCGCGCTAGCATCAAAACGCTCAGCGGCCGCTTTGCTTTGCTCAGACTGAGCTTGCTGCATGGCACTTAACATGGTGCCTGACCAGCTTTGCTCCTTTTGCTCACCTGATTTTTGCTCCCCAGATTGGCTTGCCCCCTGAGCCGCATTACTCTGAGCCTCGGCCCGAGCCTGGACGGCAGTTGCCAGTGATGGTAGCGGGCTGTTGCTATCGGAGCGAACTGCACTGGCAGGTAGGGACGTCGCAGTGATCTCCATCGTATCAGACTGCAGCTGTTGTTGCAGGATGCTTTCTTGCTCTGCTACCGCATGATCCCGCTTGCTGGTTGCGTTTTCACCCACGGCTCGCTTTGCTGGAGATGCTGTGACATCACCGGTGTTTTTGGCTACGACATCGGACATCGTCTTTTCAATCGATGAGAGTGCTGCTTCTGCGAGCTCTGTCTCTGTCTGGGGCATAGCCTCGACAGCCTCATTCTGACTGACGACCTTAGCAGACACGCCCTGCTGGCTTTCAGTGGTGGACTGGGTCGGGTGGCTACGTGCAGTATCTGACGGCTCATCAGTGCCTGCTGCAGTTCGCTCAGCTCCTAAAGCACCTGCTTGCATCGCCGCAGACCGCATGTTCAACGTTGGCAGAGGTTCATCTGCTGCACCGGTGTCACTGGTGCCTGCAGGAAGCTCCTCTTCAGCAACTGCTTGCGCTGTGCTCAGCGCAAGACTTGTTTCCGTGCGAGCGTTCAAACGGCTGTCGGCTTTATCAGTTTCGGATTGTTGCTCCTGACCACTGCGCGCAGCAACGGTGACGGAAGCAGCAAAACCCTTTGGCTTCTCAGGCAGAGCTTCATGATCAAGGTGTTCATCCGCAGATGTCGCTGCCGACTTAGCAGAGGATGCCAAAACGGTAATCCCAGCTTTTTCCTGCTGCCCGGCACGAATAATAGCAAGCCAGGCTCTGGCGGCATCTTTTTCATCGGCGCTGCTTTGCTCATCGGTTAAAATGGCCTGCAACGCCTCAGAGTTCACCGCTTCGGCTGGCACAGTGTCTGTTAGCGAAGTCCCTGCGGCAGCTTTTTGCCGTTCTGTCAGTACCAATGGCTGCTCACCGGCTTCAGCCAACTGCATGGCAAATGGCTGGGCTTCTGTGGAGGAAGATGGTTCTGAGTCAGCAGCTTTCGCTGCTAAGCTGCCACCAAGCTGCAAGGGACTGGCCGCCATCAAGAACATGTGTAATGCATCTGCCATGCATCCTCTCCTTACAACGTCGGTTAATTGGGATGGTAAACGTAGGAACCTATCGTCTGGTCATTCAAAATCCGGGCCAAAATGATAAGAAAATAGTGATTTAGTGTGGTGACTGACGACGAACGAACTGCTGCATCGCCACTTCATCCTGCAGCAGCTGCTCAGTGCGAGCTGCTTTTTTCATGGCCTGCTGCTTTTGCTGCTCCAGCAAGTACTCCAGCGCTTTGCGCTTTTTTTGCATCGCCAACCATTGCTGACGTCGCTGCTCCAGCACCGCCTTAGCTTGTTGAATTTGTTGGGCCTGTTGCTGCAAAGCTAAATCCAGCTTGGCGATAAAGCTCACAAACTGATTGTACTGCCGGCTTTGTAACCCCATGCTGCCTTGCTGCTGGCTCTGCTGAATGTAATCGGTGCGATAATCGGCCAACCCCTGGTATTTTTGCTCTGCTTGCCGGGTAAATTGCAGGGCCTGGACAAAGTTAGCCTGCAATTTTTCTTCGCGTTCCAACTGCACTTTAACCAGCAGTTCCAATTGTTTATTGGCCATGCGCAATTACCCGGTTGCTTTGGCTTGCGCCGGTAATGGCAAGATACTGGTCAGTGCCTGCAAGCTTTCATCATAAGGCACCACCTCTTTCATCCCCTGCTGCAAGAAACGGTTGATGGCAGGCATCAACGCTACGGCTTTGTCCAGTAAGGGATCGCTGCCTTTGACATAAGCGCCAATGGCGATTAAATCCTTACTCTGACGGTAACTGGCGTACAGTTGCTTTAATTGCCGGGCCATCAGTTGATGTTCCATGCTGGTCACTGCCGGCATCACCCGGCTGATCGACTGCTCAATATCAATGGCCGGGAAATGACCACTATCGGCCAGTTGCCGTGACAGAACGATATGGCCATCCAAAATAGCACGGGAAGCATCCGCAATCGGATCCTGTAAATCATCGCCCTCAGACAGTACGGTGTAAAAACCGGTAATAGAGCCTTTACCAACAGCACCATTGCCAGCTCGCTCAACCAGGGCGGGTAATTTGGCAAAAACAGAGGGCGGGTAGCCTTTGGTCGCCGGAGGCTCGCCCACAGCCAGTGCAATTTCACGCTGGGCTTGGGCATAGCGGGTAATGGAGTCTATCAGCAGCAATACATCCAGCCCCTGATCGCGAAAATACTCGGCAATCTGCACGGCAGTTTCACAACCTTTTAAGCGCATGACCGGGGATACATCAGCTGGTGAAGCCACCACCACAGCCCGTTCACGCCCTTCCTCACCTAAAATATCATCGATGAACTCTTTGACCTCACGCCCCCGCTCACCCACCAGCCCAACCACGATGACATCCGCGCTGGTGCCGCGTGTCATCATGCCAAGCAACACACTTTTGCCAACGCCACTACCAGCAAATAGCCCCATACGCTGGCCTTTGCCCACGGTAAGGGCGCTATTAATGGCTCGCACCCCCACATCCAGCGGGGTTCGGATTGGTTGGCGCTGCAAGGGGTTAATTGGTGTTTTGCGCTGACGGGCAAACTCAGTCGCTACAATAGGCCCTTTGCCATCCAGCGGCTTACCAGCACCATCCACAACGCGGCCAAGCAACCCCATGCAGAGTGGCACCCCTTGTTCATGCAAGACCGGTGTCACTTTGGCCCCTGGTACCACCCCGGAGATATCATCTTTTGGCATCAGAAAAATACGGTCACCAGCAAAGCCCACCACTTCGGCCAGCAGAACCCCTTGCGCCGTTTCTACTTCACAGCTTTGACCGATGCCAGCACTGCATCCAGTTGCTTCCAGGGTGAGGCCTACAACCCGCACCAACTGCCCCGACACCGACGGCCGGCTATGGCGAATGTACTGTTGCTGACGACGAAGCCGCTCGGCCAATGATAAGGTCATGCTGGCGGCTCCTCGGTGCTATCGCCTTTAGCGGTATCGTCTTGGGAAGGCTCCTGGTGCATAAAATGGGCTAAAGCCGTTGCTAAACGCTGCTCTACCGTGCGATCAACACTGGATTGCTCGGTTTCAAGCCGGCAACCACCTCGGCTTAATGTCGGCTCTGCCAGCAACTGCCAGCCTCGCTCACTGAGCGCTTCGGCACTGTAGTGCTGGTGCACAATAGCCAAATCATCCGGGTGCAGCTTGATCTGTACTTTGCCATGGCGAAGCGGCAAAGCATCCATCGCCTGTTGCAAGGCGCTGAGAATCACCTGCTGGTTGGTCTGTACTTCGGTTTGCACCACCGCTTTGGCCATCGCTAACGCCAATGCCAGCAGCTCCTGCTCCACTTGCTTATCAAGCTGTTTCAATGGCTGCTGCATTTGGTCCAGTAGCTGTTCCAGCGCCTTAAACTGCTGTTCGCTTTGCTGCTGCCCCTCGGCAAAGCCAAGCTTTTTACCCTCAGCCAGCCCTTGCTTCACGCCATCTTCCTGACCTTGCTGACGCCCTTCTTCGTAGCCTTTGGCAAACCCATCCTCTTTACCTTCAGAGAAGCCCGCTTCATAAGCCTGCTGACGCAGTTCTTCCATCTGCTCTGCAGTCAGTGGCTTGATGCTCACATCCTCTTCATGGGACTGCTCAGCTGCATCGGACACTTTAGGCTCTGGCCTGACTTTATTCAGCGCATTGGTTTTTTCATACTTACGCATGTCGCTTGAAAGATCAGGGCTTGGCCACTCTTTCAACTGCTCCAGAGTACTGGCATCCGGTGAGAATGGCCGCTTATAACGGAACTGATCTGAACTCATAGCCAGTGCCGCTGCAGAGAATTACAAGAAGTCATCGCCACCGCCACCACCAAGCATGATCTCGCCCGCATCCGCCAGTCGCCGTGCGGTAGCCAGAATTTCTTTTTGCGCGGCTTCCACATCGCTGACGCGAACCGGCCCCATCGCCTCCAAATCATCGCGAAGCAATTCGGCCGCACGCTTCGACATATTGCTGAAGATTTTCTCTTTCAGCGCATCATCCGCACCTTTTAATGCCTTCATCAGAATGTCTTGTTCCACTTCACGCAGCAGTGTCTGAATGCCCCGGTCTTCAACATCAATCAGGTTCTCAAACACAAACATCAGATCCTGGATTTGCTGCGCCATTTCTTCGTCATTTTCACGGATAGAGTCCAGCAGCTGCCCTTCAATATTGGTATCCAGGTAGTTCAGAATGTCGGCAGCCGCTTTCAGGCCGCCCATCTTGGCTGTTTGCGCACCAGCCTGGCCAGCGAACTGTTTCTCCATAATTTCATTCAACTCTTGCAAGGCTGCTGGCTGCACTTCTTCTAAGTTGGCAATACGCATGGTGAGATCCAGCCGCACTTTCTCTGAGAACTGCGATAAAATCTCAGCCGACTGCTCCGGTGCCAGATACGACAAGACGATGGTCTGGATTTGCGGGTGCTCATTGCGAATGATGTTCGCCACCTGCTTGGAGTCCATCCACTTTAACGAGTCCAGACCTTTAGCGCTGCCACCCAGTACAATCTGATCAATCAGGTTGGCTGCTTTTTCTTCACCCAGCGCCGCGGTCAAGGCTCGCTTAATAAATTCCTCGCTCTGGAAGCCTATGGTGCTGAAGTTCTGGATCTGCTCGATAAACAGCCGATGCACCGCTGAGATTTTTGCCTGATTCAGATCGGTCATCTGCGCCATCGCAGTACCCACTTTTTGCACCTGTTTAGGTTCCAGGTGCTTTAGGATCTGGGCAGCATCTTCTTCCGATAAACTCAGCAGCAAAATCGCAGCTTTTTCGACGCCATCGAGCTTACCAACATCAAAGCTTGGCTTGTCATTATTCTCAGTCATCTTCTTCCAGCCAGTTTCTGACCACCAGGGCCGATAATTCCGGTTCATTCGCGACTAAAGCGCGCACTGCTTTCAGTAAATCTTCATCACCATGCAAGTCTGGCAACATCAGAGTGCCATCCTCAGCAAAGCCAACGGCTGTTTCATCAAAGCTGGATTTCAGCATATCAATGGTGTCATCACCTAAATCCAGGCCTGAACCCAAGGCATCTTCATCATACGCATCCTTGGTATCTTCAGGATAGATCAGTTTACGCAGCATCGGCCGCACCACCGACAAAATCAGCACAATGATGACCAGGCCGGCAATCAACAAACGGGTCAAGCGCAAAAACCACTCTTCCTGGTAGAAATAAATGGTTGGATCTGCCTCCAGCTCCGTTCTCATAAAGGGTACTGATACCACTTCAATGCTATCACCGCGCTGGACGTCATAGCCGATGCTGCCTTGCAGCAAACGACGAATATTGCTCAACTCAGCCTGGGTTCTGGGTTGCGGAGCCATCTCGCCTTGCTCATTCGGAGCAAGTTTATAGTCCACAGCCACAGACACGCTGACCCGACGGATCACGCCGGATTGCTGCGAGCTATGGCTGATGGTGGTATCCAGTTCAAAGTTGCGGGTGGTTTCACGGTGATTACGGCCAGGAACTATGGGGGTGGCACCACCACCGGTTGCTTCTTCCGGGATAGCCGAAGGCATCGGCGGCTGATTGGATAATGCCCCCGGAATACCGCCACTTAAACCACCTACACTGCTTTCTTCAATGCTCATTTCACTGCGAATGGCCGGTAAGTCCGGATTAAAACGCTGCTGAGTTTGCTCTAGTGTGGTGAAGTCCATCACTACATCAACCTGGGCCGTGTAATTGCCAATACCCAGCACCGGCATCAGGATGCTGTCAATACGTTGACGGTACTCATCTTCCCGTGCACGCTCCAGCTCGTATTCCCGCCGCTTTCTGGCAGAAGCCATGTCTTGTGAGCCGCTGTTGAGCAGGCGGCCATTCTGATCGGTGACGGTGACTCGGGAAGGATCCAGGCTTTGCACCGCTGAAGCAACAATATCGACAATCGCATCCACTTCGCTGTCACGAATCACCCGGCCACCACGGGCCGTAATCAATACCGTAGCCGAAGGCAAACGTTCACGACGGGCAAAAACATTTTCCGGCGGAATGGCCAGCAGCACTCTGGCTCTGGATACACTTTGCAGCTCTTCAATGGTGCGCGCCAGCTGCTGTTCACGGCTGTGCTTTAAGCGCTCAGACTCAAGTCGCTGACTGACGCCAAAACCACTGTCCTGCATCAGAATATCTGTACCGGATGAGGGTTCCTGTGCTAAGCCCGCCCGGGACATGCCAAGGCGTATGCTTTGAAACTGATCCTCAGGCACAAAAATCACATTCCCATCCAACCGGTATTTCACCCGCTGGCTGTCCAGATGGTCCAGGGTTTGAATCAGTTCTTCGGTGGCAAAGGTACCGAGCGGCCGCATTTCCGGCTGGCGGGCCCATAAAATAATCAACAGTGCAATGGCCAGACAGATGGTCAAAGCAATGATCATGGTGACCTGACGCAATAAGTCGGTACCACCCAGATTGCTCAGAAAGCCTGACTTTTGTTCTTGTTGATCACCGGAGTTAAAATCGTCGCCGCTTAACGCCAGTTCGGTGGATTGATTCTCTGCCACAGCTTACCCCTTAGCACTTACACCGGCATCGTCATTATTTCTTTGTAGGCTTCCACCACTTTGTTACGCACCTGGACGGTGGCTTCAAAAGCAATGGACGATTTGGAGGCGGCAATCATTGCTTCCGCGATGGTGACCCCTTCAACCCCCTTTTCAACGGCAGTTGCCAGACCCCGGGCATGCATTTGCAGACCATTGACGTTATCCAGTGCCCCCTTGAGCATAGCGCCAAAGTCACTCTGGCTATGGCTGACGCCGGACACCGCATGAGGCTCAAGCCGTTGCACCGCCAGAGACTGCTGCGGCCCACGTGCTTGCTGCGCCATGGCTTGCATCTGATTGTACAGCGACACTCCCGGACCTTTGATTTGCATGGCGATACCCTCTGTCAAAAAAATGTTCTTCACAGAGATAAAGCATAGAGCGTGCCATGTTTTATACGTTAAATATCATATACTTAACTCAGGTTGAATTGAAAATTTGGTCAAACTTGAAACAGCTCACGCTTGCCATAAGTGAGTGAACGCCACAACCACTCCATCGGCCCATAGCGATAGCGCAGCAGCCACCAATGGCTAAACCAAAGTTGTAAGGTATAGAGCGCGAACGCCAGCAGGGTTGCCGCAGCACGGCCCAGCTCGCCATACAACCCGAGGCCATAGCCATAAAACAACAGGGTAAATACTAAGGAGTGCAGTAAATAGTTGGATAGCGCCATCCTGCCCGCTGGTGCAAGCCAGCCAATCACACGGCTTTTATGCAGGTACAGATTCACCAGCGTTGCCAGATAAGCCAGGCAAAGTGCCAGGTTTGACAGATTTTGGCAGGTCATCAAAAACGCATTACGAAGGCTGGGCGAGACCAGCTCGACTTCCGTACCGTAGATACCCCAGATCAAGGTTAATGGCAACCCGATGGCGTAACCAAGCCACATCAGCCGCCAGAAAAAGCGTTGATGCTGCTGCACATCGGTAAAAACACCCGACCGGCCTAAAGCCGCGCCCAGTAAAAAGATCCCCAGAATCATCGGAACAAACAGCAGCAGTGCAGGGCTGATGTACATCGCCTGAAACTCATAGAGCCGCCACTGCACCAGCTGCCAATAACTGCCAGTAGCATAAAGCAGCTCGCCACGGGCGATATCAGCCAGCAGCTTTTCTTTATCGGCCGCAAAACCAGCTTCGAGTTTTGCCGCCTCCTCTGGCACTTGCATCGCCATTTCAATGGCCAAACTTCCCAGCCACATCAGCAGAATAGGCGTAAGCAGCAAGACGACAGCCCAAATACAAAGCCGCCTGACCGAAGCATGCACAAAAAACAGCAACAACAACCCAACCAGGGCATAAAAGTGCAGAATATCACCGCTCCAGATAAACAGCAGATGCACTACACCAATCGCCAGCAGCACCCACAAACGCCGACGGAATAGGGCATGTGCCGCCACTCCTTTTTGCCTGGCACGGTCAATAAATACTATAAAGCCCAAACCAAACAGCAAGGAAAACAGCGTATAAAACTTACCCTGCACAAAGGTAAACGACAGCCAGGCCACCGCATAATCCAACCCGCTTTGCTCGGAGTTAAAGCCAAGCATCAGTGCTTGTATTGGCCGCTGAAAATACTCAATGTTCATCATCAGGATGCCAAAAAGTGCAAAGCCTCGAATTGCATCCAGGATCAGCATCCGCTCAGTCGGCGCTACCGGGCTGGGTAAAGCAGTGGTTGGTGTGGTCATATGGAAAGCCTACCAAGGCAGGGCCTGCGGCCATGTGGAAGATGCATTGAAGATAGCTGAGTTTTGTGAGAAGTAAATATCAGTAGGGTTCGAACCAAGACCGCCCTGCTCCGCAGTCAAACAAAAGGCCCACGCTTTGCTGGTATGAACTGGATTTGGTGTAGCTCAAAGTCCGGGAGGGATTATTCCGGGCGTCCTGCCCTCCACCCCTTCGGGGCCGCACTGAAGTGCGTTCCAATTTGCTGAGGCTTTCCTGCCTCAGTCCTTCGGACCAGCACAAGTGCTGTCCAAAATTGCTCCCGACAATTTTGTGTTCCTGACGAATTGGTCGAACCGGAGGGTTCGAACCAAGACCGCCCTGCTCCGCAGTCAAACAAAAAGCCCCTGGCTTGCGCCAGGGGCTTTTTGTTTGAATATGGCGGAGAGGGAGGGATTCGAACCCTCGTTAGGGGTTAACCTAAACACACTTTCCAGGCGTGCGCCTTCAGCCACTCAGCCACCTCTCCGATACTCGCCTGAGCGAGCGCCGCTATACTAGGTAAAAAGCGGCGTTGTTGCAACAGTTATCTGTTGCTTCGCTGTTTTCTGCTGGCAAATTAACCAGTTCAGGCATTGCCCTTCACTGCAACCTGCTGCTCTTTGGCAAAATTCAGCATGCGGTCCAGTGGTAGCAAGGCTTTGTGGCGCAATGCTTCATCAACAAAGATTTCATGGCCTTCCCGCTGTACCAGCGCTTCTTCAATCGCCTGCAAGCCGTTCATTGCCATCCAGGGGCAGTGAGCGCAGCTGCGGCAGGTAGCGCCATTGCCACCGGTTGGCGCTTCGATAAAGGTCTTACCGGGCGCTTGCTGCTGCATTTTGTAGAAGATGCCTTTGTCGGTGGCGACGATAAAGGTATCGTTAGGCAGCGTTTGGCTGGCTTTGATCAGCTGGCTGGTGGAACCGACGGCATCGGCCAGTTGTACCACAGAGTCCGGTGATTCCGGGTGCACCAACACAGCAGCATTCGGGTACTGTTTTTTCAGCTCTAACAGCGCTTTGGCTTTGAACTCGTCGTGCACAATGCAGGCACCGTTCCACAGCAGCATATCGGCGCCGGTTTGCTTTTGCACGTAGGCGCCGAGGTGCTTGTCTGGGCCCCAGAGGATTTTTTTGCCCTGACTATCCAGATAATCCACCACATCGAGCGCGATGGATGAGGTCACCACCCAGTCAGCTCTGGCTTTAACGGCCGCTGAGGTGTTGGCATAGACCACCACCACCCGATCCGGGTGCGCGTCGCAAAAATCGGAAAACTCTTTAGCTGGGCAGCCTAAATCCAATGAACAGGTCGCCTCGAGCGTTGGCATCAACACGGTTTTTTCGGGGCTTAGGATCTTGGCGGTTTCACCCATAAAGCGCACACCAGCCACAATCAGCGTATCTGCCGGGTGCTCTTTACCAAAACGGGCCATTTCCAGCGAGTCGGACACACAGCCGCCGGTTGCTTCAGCCAAAGCCTGGATTTCAGGATCGGTGTAGTAATGCGCCACTAAGACGGCATTGTGCTGTTGTAATAAGGCTTTAATACGCGCCTTGTACTCTGCAGCCTGCTGCTGTTGCAGTGGCATAGGCTTGCGCGGAAAAACAAACTGCTGTTCGTCGAAATACAAACTTTGTTCCATCGTGCCAGTCTTCGTTACCGATAAAGGGGCGTTATTATAAGTGAGACAAGACAAAATGACAAAAGTTAACGCAGGAAGAAACTGAAGGAAAAGTGGTGGGTCATGATGGATTCGAACCATCGACCAATGGATTAAAAGTCCACTGCTCTACCAGCTGAGCTAATGACCC